>ERZ824600.449-NODE-449-length-61253-cov-32.258064_pt1 | contig 61253 bp, 59 predicted proteins | sample MGYA00519933_ERZ824600 | MGnify/ENA primary metagenome ERZ824600 (study PRJEB31778, sample SAMEA3449178) | human gut metagenome | biome: human gut; feature: human-associated habitat; material: faeces | place: United Kingdom | collected 2010/2012 ...
ACCAAAAAGCTCAATTTAAAACTGCTAGGGAGGAAGGACTTGAAGAAGGCTTAGTTAAGGGAAAGGCTGAAGGAAAAGCCGAAGGGATTCAGGAAGGTCAAATTAATGAAAAACTTGCAATAGCTAAAAAGCTATTTGAAAGCGGTCAAAATAAAGAATTTATTAGTTCTATTACAGGACTTTCTTTAGAAGAACTTAATAATATATTAAAATAAACTAAATAATCTTAATTCATAAGGTACCAGCATAGTATTTGTTGGTATCTTTTTTATTTGTCTAACATGATAAATAATTAAAAAATCCGGAAAAAATCCGGACTCTTAATTATTCAATTGTAATGTATTTGTTTTCTTTCTTTGTTTCTTTTTTCATGTTGAGTGTCAAAACACCATCATTTAAAGAAGCTTTTATGCTAGTCTCATCAACATCTGGAAGATAGAAGCTTCGTTTACATGAACGTGTATCGATTTCACGAACAACATAATCCTTATCTTCAACAGTTTGATTATTTTCAATTGCAACAGTCAAATATTGATCATGATAGGATATCTTAACATTATCTTTATTAACTCCAGCTACATTAATATTAAATACATAGCCTTCTTTATTTTCCTTAGCATCGGTTTGAAGCCTAGATGTTGTAAAAACAGAAAGACCATTAAATACATCATAATCATTATTATTTTTTCTTAAAAATAACATAAAAATCAGCTCCAATCATAATTTGTTTTATTATTCAATACAAATAGACTTAGTTTCCTTTTTTACAAAAGGTAAATTAATAGTTAAAATACCATTTTCTAAGCGTGCTTTAATACCTTCTGCATCAACATTTGCAAGTTCAATTTCACGTTTATAATAATTTTCAAAACGTTCGCGAATAACATATTCATCTTTTGAAGCTTCATGTTCCTTAACTTCAATCGTAAGCTTAGAATCATCATAATTCATTGATATGTCTTCTTTCTTTATTCCAGGAAGAGACGCTTCAACAACATAGCCATCATTATTCTTCTTTACGTTTAAAGCAATCAAACCACGTGCTTTCTTTTGAGCCTCAAGTGCTCCTTTTGAAACCTCATCAAATACTTTATTTAATTCTTCAAAAACATCATTAAACATATTAATCATCCTTTCTCGTTGGCACTCTTTGTAGTAGTCTGCCAACCATTTACGAATATAGTATACCACATATTTTGGCACTGTCAATGGTAGTTTGCCAAAATATCATATGTAAACGTTTTCATTACTTAAGGGCTAAAACATCTTTTCATTTTACAAAGAATACATGTTTATGATATACTTAAATTGTATAAAATATAGAAAAGAGGTTTTTAAAATGAGAGCAGCATTAATTGGATATGGCACAATGGGACGATTAGTTTACGAGGAATTAGGTTCTGAATGTGCAGTTGTAATTGCCCCTAATGGTCCCGATTGTATGAACAATCTTTTTGAATATGAAAAACCAATTGATATTATTATTGATTTTTCTGTACCGGCAAACCTAAATATGATTTGTGAATATGCAATAAACCATAAGACACCCGTTGTAATCGCAACTACAGGCTTTAATCCCGAGCAAAAAAAGCAAATAAAAGAATTAAGTAAAATTGTTCCCGTATTAAAAAGTACAAACTTTAGTATTGGCTCTATCCTTATGAATAAATTTATCAAAGAAGTTACACCTCTTCTATGTGATGATTTTGACATTGAGGTTGTAGAAAAAAATCAGTCAAGAAAAGATAATCGGTCTTATTATATGACAGAAAGCATTGTTGATTTGATTGAAGAGGAAACAGCTCTTAATCCAAAATATGATAGAGAATCTAACGCATCGCGCTCTGGTAACGAGATTGGAGTTTCTTTAATTAAGGGAGGAAATATGCAGCCAACGCACGAAGTTCTATATTGTGGAGAAAACGAGATTCTAACTATTTCTCATACAGAGCTATCTGCAAATCAATTTGCTAAAGGCGCATATGATGCAGCTTTGTGGCTTTTAACTAAATCAACTGGTTTATATTCAATGGAAGAGTATATTGCAGATAAATTAAATAATAAATAAAATATTATTAGCCTCTATAAAACTAGAGGTTTTTTTATGCATATGAAGCACAAAAAAGAGTAATCATCTTCAATTTGATATATTTTTCAAATTGATAAAGATTACTCATAATTCGATTAAATTTTAAAACTATTAAACAACAAAATACTCTAGCAAAAAAATATTTGAATCAGTTATAATGCAAAACGGTATTTCTTTTTTTATTTCTATTAAACACTTCTTACCTAATCCCATCCTCTTTGTATTAGCTTTATTTTTTATCGTTTTGAATCACATGAATGTTTATTTAAGGCAAAATTTAAGAACGCTTGCATTATGATCTGAATACATAAAGCTTATATCATCACCATTAAGATTTACAATATTATTTACTGATTTAACATCAATATTATTTGATACAATAAATCCATCCACAACCGACGTAAATACGACACCTTGTTCATAAGGAATATCGGCATCTCTGCACGAAGGTGATGTATCATCTGCAATAATACTAAATCCTGAGGTTAAATCATCGTTATTTAGTATCTGAAGCCACTCTGGAAGCTGTTGTTCAGACTTAAACAAACCTCTTTCATAGGAATTAACTAAATCATGATTAAAATCTCCCCCTACAATTACATAATTTCCTTTAGAATATTCCTCACTCATTAATTCATTTAATAGCAAAAGCTGTTTCTGGCGATATACGCCACCTTCATCATAAGCCGATAAATGAGCCGTAATCATTACAAGATCCTTTTCACCAACCTTATATCTTATAAGATTTAAGCACCTATCTAAATCAAAAAACTTAGTTGGAAACTTTGTTTCAACAGGAAGTTCAATTCGTTTTGATTCTTTCATATTAAATCTTGACATTGTAAGAAGCCCACTATTTACAGTTCCATGCATATCATTTAATGGATATGGCAAATATCCACTATGAAAATTAGAAGCGTAACTAATACTATAATTATTAAATGTGCTCGTAATCATTTCATATTGATTTACCTTATAGCTTCTAGTTGATTTAGTATCAACTTCCTCAAGCATCATAAAATCAGCATTTACACTTTTTAATATTTCAATCGAACCATTTGTATTCTTTAAAACATTTTCCTTAGAAACAGCTTTACCATATTTTCCTTTGGTTTTAGTGCCATCATTCATTACTCCTTCATCCATAAAAAACGAATAATCTCTATCATAAGCGCCAAAGCCAATATTATATGTCAAAGCTGTATACTCTTTACCAATTTCAATCTCACCATCCTGATCATTTTTCACCTCAATATCTACATTTCCAATTCTTTTACTTTTAACATTCAATGTTAGCACAAAAATACCACCCGCAATAGTAATTACTAAAACAGTAGATAATACTATAATTAATATTAATTTAAGACGACGCATAATTCATCTTCCTTTCTATCTAATATATAAAATGTTTGTTTCAAACCTGTATCATTAATAAAAGCTTCCTTATATTTAATTAACAAAAAGGAAACATATATATTCCCAAGCACAACAAGCAACATGTATGAAAAAATATTACAGGTAAACTAATCATTAGAATAACAAGCATAACTATCATAATTGTTAGACCAAGCAAATTCAAAATAAGACCTTTTGTTATTCCCACATCAATTGAGTAAACCTCTTTATAACACTTCCTTTAATTACACTAGCTTATTTTTATATTTTAAAAGCTTACCATCTTTATAAAATATATCAAGACTAATCATCCTTTCTTTAAATACATCCTCAATAAAAAGATAATCTCCCTCCCACATATTAAGCTTTAAAACTTCTTCCTTAGTAAACCATGAAAGCTCACCTTCATCACATTCATGCATAACGCCTTCAAAACTATGAGATACAAAAATATCCATACTTTGACAAAAATCGCCATGAAAAAGAACCTGTCCAAGATATTTATAATTAAGCAACTTATAACCTGTTTCTTCAAAAACCTCTCTTACACAAGCCTCTTCTTTAGTCTCACCAGGTTCAATATGTCCACCTACCGTAATCCATTTTCCTTTATTAGGATCAATTTTCTTTTTATTGCGATAAAGCATTAAATATTTATCATTTTTTATTAAATAACATACAATTGTTTTTTCCATCATATCACCTAAATCATTCTACTTTCATGACAAGTAAAGTATATTATTTGTTGATGCTCACTTAATTTTATAAGCATTTCTTTCACAAGTGAAAAATTATCACTATCTAATGATTGAAAAACATCATCAAGAATAACAAATGGTCTTTCCTTAAAGATATTATCAATAACACTCAAACGATAGCATAGCATAACCGATGTCATTTCACCACTAGAAAGCTCATTATATTCTTTAACAGTCATTCCATCGCTAAAACTAATATTATAATCATCATTAATCATTACATTAATTCCTAAGGTATTTAGCATATTAGAATAATATAAAAAGCTATCCTTTACTGGCTTTATATACTTATTTTTTATATTTAAAGAAGCCTGCTTTAAAAAATCAATAGTCATAGTAATAATTTCATAATTTTGATTTAATTTTTTAAGCTTTAAAGCTTCATTGTCAAGATTTCGTTCATAATCATCTAAGGCTTCTAAATCATTTTCTAAATTAGATATATAATTTGCAAAAGATGATATTTTACTTATAACCTCATTATATTTATTATGAATTTCTTCTGATGATACTAAATCATTATTAATTTTTTTAGAAGCTAAATCATATTTAACATAATAATCATCGACTTCTTTAGTAAGTAAAGCAATCTCCTGTTTCAACTTTAAAAATGTATTTAAATCAACTCTTGCATTATTAAGATAATTCTCTAAATTATCTGTCACAATTTGATACTTAAGCTTAATCGAATTAATTTTAGCTTCATTAAAATCTAAATCCTTTTTATATTGTGCTTGTTTTTCTTCATTTTCCTTTTGTTTTTTCAAAAGTTCTTTGTAATTGAATATATCCTTCACAATATAATCTAAGGATGTACTATAATCAGAAAGATCATAGCCATATTTTTTAACAAAAGTATCAAGTTCATCCTTAATTAAAGCTATATTTTCCTTATTAATTGCATTTTTTTCATCCAAAAAAGCTTTAGAGCTTAAAACATCATCATATTTTTTTAGTTCTTCTTTGAATAAGGTGATTGCAATATCTTTATTACCATTTAATTCACTTGAAAACCCAAACGGGATAAGAATCTTATCTATATTTAAAACAATGCCTTGTTTTACCATGGTTTGAGAAGATAAATTTTCTTTAATTTCATTTTGAGCATTAGCCTTATTGTTCAAATACAAAAATGCAAAAATCAATACAAAGACTAATCCTAGAAAAGAAATAGCAAATAAATACTTATTAATAAATCCTGCGCCTAAGCCTCCTATAAAAAATACTACTGATATAATTAACAGAATAAGATTAATATGATTATTTTTAATTGGTGTTGCACTTGTATTTTTAATTTGTTCATATTCCTCATTAAGCTTATCTATCTTGCTTAAAAGATCATCTTTATTAATATACTGATACTTACCTAATAAATCACATTCCTCATCCTTAAGACTAAAAGATGTATTCATTAAATTCTTTAAATTTATAACATCTGCTCGCTTAGAACTTATTTCATCATTTGATGGCAAAGCCTTATACTTTATCTTTAAATACTCTAATCTTTTTTCATCATCTAAAGATAACTTGGTATTCTTTTGATTATTTTTTAGCAAATTATTTGTTTTAAGAAGACAAATAAGCTCATCGATTGAAGTCATCGGCATAATTCCTGCTTGATATCTTTGAAGAAGTGATTTCAGCTCTTCCTTTTTGTTTTCAAGATTTATTTTTTTCTCTTCGTAGCAGCTAAAATAAGTATTATTTTTTTCAGCTTCAATGCTTGCCTTATACTCTTTATCAATTCTTAAGCTTTCCTCCATCAATTGGTTATACTCTTCTTTTGCTTTATTTAGGGCAATTTCTTTACTTTTTAAATTACTGATTTCATCCTTAAGGTGAGCAATTTTATTTTTTGAGATGGCAATACTTCCTTTGATATCATTACTTCTTAAGGGCTTATAGCTTTTTTTAAGTTCCTCTAAATACTTCATTGCATTATCAAATGATATTTCTTCACTTTGATCAATACTATAATGACCAAGCTTACTAGTGATATTTGAGGTCGGTTTTATTTCCAAATCATATGGATTAATAAAAATAGTTTTCATAAACGATTCATAATCAAGATTAAATAGATATTCACCAGGCAAAGCATCTATAAGCTTTGTCCCCTCATAAAATAATAAGCTATCATCCTTTTGTTTATTAAAAAACTTACCGATTATGCGATATAAATGATTATTAACCTCTAATTCCAAAGTTCCACCAGCAACACTTTCATTATAGGGAATTGCTCTTGCTCGTAAATTATTTTTTAATGACTTTTTGGGGATACCATAAAGCATAGCACAAATAAAATTACAAATTGTACTTTTCCCATAGCCATTATGCTCACATATTGACAAAAGATTATCTTTAGGCTTTAGAACAAAATTTTTTAAAGTCCCAAAAGCTTTAATTTCAATTTTAATTATTTTCATATGACTCCTTCACGCCCCCCTTTAATGTTTTCAATCCTAATGATATAATTTCCTTCTTCTCAATATCAGATAATTTTTGATTATTTAAAACTGTTCTTACAAACTCACCTTTAATCGATATATCATTTTTAAAATCACCAAAATTAATAAGCATTGTTGTATCAATTACAACTTTAATAAAATAAACATCACTATAATAGCTTTCGATATCTTTTTCAGTCACATCTAATTCTGGTGATACCTCTCCCTTTAAAACAAGCTTATAAATATCATTTTTATTAAATTCTACTTCTTGATTAATTTTTTTTGTTACATCATTAACAGCTTGCGCACCACTAATATCAATTTCAATCTCATGAATTGTTCTAAAACAAAAAGGTACAAATTCATATTTTATTTTATCAAGCACATCTAAAACAATAAATCCTTTAGCTCCTATCTCATCAAAGCCACGGCCCTCTAAACATCCGCTGTAGCAAGCAACCATTCTACTATCAATCCTATATTCCTTATAAGAATGAACATGTCCAAGTGCTAAATAATCAATATTCTTATCTTTTAAGTCATTAATTTTAATTAAATTTAGACCCTTTGTATCCGAAACCATTCCATGAAGCATTACAATATTAAGGGTTTCCTCTTTAAGGTTTAATGTATCATAAAATGAGTTTTGATTACTTGCTGTTATTTCAAGACCAGAAATTACAAGATTATCATATTGATATTTAGTCCATGTGTCATTGAAGTATTTAAGATTTAAAGGAATATCTTCATATAAAGCTTTAATATCATGGTTGCCTTTTAAATATAAAAAATCAATTGAAGGATAATTTCTAATTGTCATATAAAAATTATCTTTATCTTTTTTAAGAGGATTATCCGAATCAAACACATCACCTGCAAGTAAAATGATATGAATATCATTTTTGCAAGCATACTCGCACATTCTCATAAATGTATTTCTTACTTCTATTTTTCTTTCATGCCCAATTGAAGCCAATGCCGAATTAATCTTAGATCCTAAATGAATATCTGCACAATGAATTATTTTCAAATTACCACCTCATTAAATAAATTTTAACACATTTCTTTCATATTTAGATAAATATATTTAATGTTTAAAAATATTTTTGTTATATTAGTGTTATATTTGAAAAAAAATTTACATTTTTTAAGCAATAAAATACTTTTTTTATTTATTTTTTTTAAAATTTGTTTTATAATTTACATAACAAAGAGCTTTAATAACGGGAGAAAATTCTCGAAAGAGGATTTAACTTAATATTTATCTTATATATTTTATTTACTTTTGATTTTAAGATAGACAAATCTTAAAATAAACTCAAGCAAGCTTAATTTTTCGGTTTGAGATAAGCTTTATGAAGTAAAATGTCCTGTAGTTTTAAAGAAAAAGCAGGAAAATTACATATATGTCTAGATAAAATCTAAATTATGGCATATATGAAGAAAGGGAATAAAATGAAAAAAGTAGTTAGTTTTATGAAGGTACTAGCATTACTTATCGTACCTGTGCTACTAATTGCGTCTTGTAATGGAAAAAAAGATCCAACAACATCTATTCCAACAGACCACGTGCACAGTTATACTGAAGAGGTTATTGCTCCAACATGTACCGAGGATGGTTACACACTACATAAATGTAGTTGTGGAGATTCCTATAAGGATACTACAGTTGCAAAGCTTGGCCATAGCTTTGGTGCTTGGAAAGTAACTGTAGAGCCTACAAATACACAAACAGGTTCAAAAGAAAGAGAGTGTCAAACCTGTCATGTAAAAGAAACACAAGTCGTTCCTGTTAGACAAACAGAACACACACATACATATGACAACTGGCAGGTTGCAAAAAATCCGACCGATAAGGCAGAGGGGCTTCTTGTAAGAAATTGTATGGCGGAAGATAAATCCGAAACATTTGTTCTTCCTGCACTAAACACTACTGACTATACTAAGGGTGATGAATCAGTTGATTCTACATGTAGTGTAGCGGGTGTATATGAGTATGTTTATACAAAAGATGAACAAATATTCAGCTTTAAAGTAGCTCTTCAAAGATTAGAGCATGAACTTGAAACAAAGACCAAAAAAGCCACTTGTACAGAATCTGGTTATGTTAGAACAACTTGTAAAAATTGCGATTACAAAGTTGAAGAAACAACGAAACCTCTAGGACATACATGGGATCATGATGAGGCTTCTTGTGATTATGCTAAGACATGTACAGTTTGTCATACTGTTGGTGAAGCTCAAAAGACCCACCACGCTCTAGCTGTTACAACACCTGCAACATGTGAGCAAGCAGGTAAAATTGTCTATACTTGCGAATATTGTAATAAAAAGCTTAGTGAAGAGGCAATTCCAGCTTTAGGTCACGACTATAGTAATTGGAATCAAATCGGCGCTGAACAAAAAAATAGTAAATGTGAAGTTATCCAACATTATTCAAGAACATGTACATTATGTAATCACGAAGAATCCTATGATGACGTTTTAAGAGTTGAGCATAATTATACAAGTGAGGTAACAACCGAGGCTTTATGTAATAAGGCTGGTACAATTACTTATACTTGTTTAGATTGTGGTGCGTCATACGAAAAGAACTATGAAAACACTTCTGCTCATAGTTTTGTATCAAAAGGAATAAAAAATAATATTGAAACATTTAAATGTAGTCATTGCGACGCTACTAAAACAGTTCTTTCTTACAAGGATAAAACTGAAGCAAATGTTAACAAGGAAAATCTAAATAATGAAATTGAATTAAAGAACGCATCAATTGCTCTTGATGAAAATACAGTCAATGCTCTTCCTCAAAATATTACAATTAAAGCTGATACTGTAAATAAAGATGATCTTAGACTTAATGACTCATATGCCGATGCAATTGGTAATAATACTATTTATAATTTCGGAATGAATTCTGGCGAAGATGCTATTTCAAGCTTTGATGGTAAGGTAACTGTAAGAGTTCCTTATGAATTAAAAGCTGGTGAAAATCCGGATGAAATTGCTATTTGGTATATAAATGATGAAGGAACACCAACCGCAATTAAAGCTAAATATGCAAATGGATTTGCGGAATTTGAAACAAACCACTTCTCTTATTACACTGTAATTAGACTTTCTGGTGAAGACAGATGTAAGGTATATGAGCATGATTATATGATAAAACATATCGATGGTGATTGCTTCCATGATTCATATGATTTAAATACTTGTAGATATTGTGGTAGAGTTGAAAAAGCAAATGTAATTCATCATACGGGACATGTTTATATCGTTGTTGAAAATGTAGCTGCTACTTGTGTTCAAGCTGGTTATACAACTTATAAATGTGCTAATTGCGACTCAGAATACAAAACTTATATTCTTCCTGTAGGACATAGCTATGAGCTACAAGACGGTTCAATCAAAGCTACTTGTACAAATGCAGGTTTTGAAAAATATGAATGTAGTGTTTGTCATGACAAATATGAAACAGCTCTTGCCCAACAATCACATCAATTTAATGATGTTGTTACAAAAGCTACTTGTACTTTACAAGGTTATACTACTCATACATGTAAGAATTGTAGCCTTGTAATTGTTGATACTTATACAAATCCAACCGGACATAATTATATTTCAACGATTGTAGAACCTACTTGTACTGAGCCTGGCTATACACTTAATAAATGTGCTAATTGTGGCGACGAATATAAGACAAACGAAACTGCTCCAAAACATAAATGGAACATTCCTGCTCCTACTTGTGGTGAAGATCAAGTTTGTACAGTTTGTGGTACTATTGGTGCTTCTGCAACTGGTGAGCATACATTCAATGATAAAGGTATTTGTATTGATTGTGGCTATGGTTGTACTCATACATTTAAAGATGCTGTTATAGAGCCTACTTGTACTACAGATGGTTATACAACCCATACCTGTACAAATTGCGGCCTTGTTAAAAAGGATACTACTGTTACAAAGCTTGGCCATGAAGGAAATATCGTTTGTACAAGATGTGGCGAATTAACTGTACCAGAAGAATTCATTAGTAATCTTCTTACCTCTTATAAAGATTATACTAGTGTTACATTAAGTGCCCCATATGCTCGTGTTACTGTAAAAGATATTACTGATGGAGATTTAGAAGCTGATGCTATAATTACAAATGTAGTAATAACTTTAGGTCTTAATGCTGAAAGAAAGTTTATTGGCTATGGTAAAGGTGAACTTCAATACACTGATTATAATAACTCTATTGGTTATACAAATGTTATTTTAATCATCAAAAATAATACTATCTACATTAAGGCTACTGAAATTCTTACAGTTGATCCTGATACTATTTCAACTATTTGGAGTTCTACATATGAAACTTATGATGTAGTTGATCACTACTATGCAGTATCATTTGAACAATTTATGACTGAAGCACATCTTCCAAATACCGATCAAATTGAGGCCATTTTGAAAGAATATAAACCACTTATTGAAGATGTAATTACCGTACTTAATAAAATTTATACAGCGAATAAACCTCTTCTTAAGAAGCTAGCAATTAATGTACTTGATAAACTATTCATTTTAAACAATGATGGTACTTCTTATACTTTAACGCTTAACATTAATTATTTTATAGATATTTATAATTACGCTAAGACACACAAAGCAGCTGAAATTATTGATTATATTTTAGGTACAGGTACTGTTGAAGCTATAAGATCATTTATTGCCAATGCTGATAAATTAACAATTGGAGAGGCAATTGATACAATTATTAATTATACAGGTCTTACAGTTGATGAAATTGTAGAATTAGTTAACAAATACATTAAACTAGATGGCGATAAGACTATTGAACAAATAATTAATGAATTCTTAGGAAACACTTCAGGTAGTCTAGTTGATTATTTAAAGTCTGATTTATTTAGAAAGGCTAACTTATTTGAAACCATTAACAAACTTCTTAAGAATAATATGAAAATCGAAATAGATTTTGTAAGCTATATTAAGATGGCTCTTGAAGCAATCGATGAATATAAAGATTATACAATCAAAGACTTCATCGAAATGGCTGGTCTAAATATTAATCTTGATGAAATATTTAAGGTGATTGATGGCTATATTGAAAGATATAAAGATATCCTAGATATTACTATTTCAACTGACTATGTTGGAAATATTACTTCTTTAAAAGTAACTACTAAGGGTACTGTAAATGATGATGATTATTGGACAGCTGATGGCGATATTTCAATTGATTTTACATTTAATGATAATGTAGTTATTGAAGACGATTTTACTGGATTAGTAGATAACATCATTAGTCTTGATATCCCTGCTTTATTTAAAGAAAACTATAAAAATTTAGTAAAAGATGATGATGGTAATATAATTGGATTCTTCAGTGAGGACAAAGATTCTGATACAGGTAATCGTACAGAAGGACAATTCACATATGAAACAATTTATACTCGTCATACTAAAAATTATATATACTTTAATAAAAATACATATATCGACAGCTTTACAATAGATTGTGGAAATTGGTCTAAAATACAATATAGTGGCTGCTTTAAAAAAGAAGAAAAATATTACACTACAGTTTATAACACATATTATAAAGGTAATCTAATTGACACTCATACTGAAACAAGTAATCCTAGTTATTGGGAATCTTCATCTAGTAGTTTTACTTTCTTCTTTAATGTGAAAACTCAGAAGTTCATTTTTAATAACTCATATAGAGATACTATGCATGACTTCCGTTTAACTAATCACGTAGATTCAACTGGCTGTGGAACATATGCTACAGACGTTTATGTATGTGCTGATTGTGGATATACTAAGACAAAATATTCATTTGAAGGTCATAAATTTACAGGAGAAGAAACATATGAATTAATTAATCCAAACGGAACATGTAAGGATGGAGTTAAAGTTTACCAACTTTGTGATCAATGTCAAAAAAATATCCTTAAATATACAAATCATTACCATAGTTCTTGGCATGAAGATTATAAGTTAAAGGATGGTGCTACTTCTTGTGAAGATGGAATTATCGTTTCTAGAGTTTGTAATTTATGCGGTGCTGTTGATTCTACTTACGAAACGAATAATCATAGAACAACTGAAAAAGAAATAAGTCTTGCAGATTATGGTTTTAAAGGAAATCTAACCATTTCAGAATGTGCTTGTGGGCAAATAAAAAATGCATATTTCAGTGGAGATTATGACAATTCAAAAAAAGAATACCTTGATGAAAAAGTAACAATTGATGGTATTGATTATGATGCTGAAGTGACAACTTACTATTATGGAGAAAACGCATTTGTTATTAGAAGGTTAACTGCAACAGTTGAAAATGAAAATTGTCAGGCTGTTTCTATAACTCTTTATCAATACGGATATAAAGATGATGGTTCTTCTTTATATGAAATAAAAGAACAAAACGAAACATATTCACACAAACCTCAAATACTCGAGGAAACAAAAGAAAATGGTGATGGTACTTCAACTATAACCCAAACTTGGAAATGTACTGAATGCAGCACCATAACATATGTAACAATTTATGAATATGATTCTAATAGAAAACTTGTTACACATATTATTCAAGATTATAGTGGAAGCGGAATGTTATCTTCAATATATACTGAAAAATACACCTACATTAATGATAAACAATTCATTATATTTGTAAGAACTGAAGAATTAAATTCATGGAGTCAAAAAAAAATTAAACCAGATATAGATAGATGTATGCAAATTGTAACATATACAAGTAGCAACGGACAAAATGAAACAATAGAAGAAACACATCATTTTGACGTAACAATTCATCCCGCATCTTGTACTCAACCAGGATATAGCGTATGTAACAAATGTGGAGAAACACTATATGATCAATACCCACATAGACATAAGTTCGATTATGTAGCTGGTCATTGGAAATGTAGCTATTGTGGTCTTGAATCTGATAATACTAATAATGGTGTAATAGCCCTTGAAGAATTAGAATCAGAATCACAAAACACATTATCATATGGATATTGCTTCGATAGATATAGTGGTGTAGATGCTATCTTTAATATATCAGTAATTATTAATGGAACACATTATGCTATTAGTTATGAACCTGATACTACTACACATATTTATAGTGATCATTTAATTTATGGTCAAATTAATATCGATTTAGCCACTTTAAATTCTAAGATTAATACTCTAATCGAAGAAAATAATCTTGAGGTTGAAAGTATTATATTAAGTGTAAATGCTCTAGATGCTAATTCACAATATTCTACTTCTATTACTTTATCATATAGCTTAAATATTTAATTTAAGAGGCATCATTTCGTTTTGAATTGATGCCTTTTTTATTATTTTAAAGCCAATGCTATTCAATCATCAAGAAACAAAGGACCTTTTGGACTGTATAAACAAATATAATCTACAATCTCTGGTTTTAAATAACAGATTTGCAATATTTTTTGACAAAATTTGACATAAATGATTGTTTTTTATATAATAATAAAGTGAGATTATTTTCAAATCCGGAGGTTAGTTATGAATAAAGTTAGTGTTAGATGCCAAAAACAAGCTTCTGCTAAGTTTTATTACGCATCAAAAAGAATGTTTGCTGAACTAAAAATTTTAAAGGTGTTACTATATATTTTAGCTATAGTACCAGTTGTTTTACAATTTATTCCTGCTGTAAATTCTAACGAAGTAATGAGTTTTGCCTATACCGTTATTTCATTTGCCCTAACAATTTTAAATGAGGTATTATCTGCTTTTTTTAACAATCACAAAGAAAGTGCCATCCTAGAGCATCAACTATATGAATCAGAAATTACAGGCTCAACATTTTCCAAAATTGAATATGATCGTGAATCAACAAATAGTTTAAATGAGCTTGCAATTAGAAAAGGTCTTCCTAAAATGCATTCACTTGAAGAAAGTGGAAAAAAATATCATATATCAAAGGTGCCTGATGATATATCCGACGACTATTCATATTTATATTTATGTCGTCTATCTGCGGCTAAGACAAATTATTTATTAAGTCGTATATTTGTATTCTATGCTATTTTACTTGGAATTGTAATTTGTATTTTTACAGCTTGTATTTTTTGGAAACAAAACACAGCTGATTATCTAAAATTAATAATTGGATTTTATCCACTAGTAAATCCATTTATAAAGAATTGTGCTTCTTGTAAAAAAACACAAAAGAATTGTGTAAAGATTTGTGCTGATATTGATAACTTCTTTGCAGATGGTGATGCATCTATTGAACGTCTTGCAAGATTCTATTACTATACTCAAAATATTGAATTTGAAATGATGGTTAATAAACCAGCCATTTATAACATCTTCCCTGCAATGTTTAAACGTGGACTTGCCATTTTAGAGGATGGTGTTACTATACGTTTTATGGAAGCAATTAATGAATTATACGGTAAATCTAAGGGCTTAGTTGGACAAGCTCGAGGTAAAGCATTAATTACACGAGTTGATTATGACCTTGTAAAGCTTGAAGAAAAAAGAAAAAGAAAACTTCAAACTCAAAAAAATGATGAACCTAAAGTAAGTACTGACGTTCAAGAAAACAAAGTTGATATCAAAGTATCAAAGCCTCAAACGCCAATAAAAAAGACTGTATCAAATCAAGCAACTAAAAAAGCTACAAAAACCGTTACCTCTGTTTCTAAAGCATCATCTAAAAATTCAGACGAAAAAAAGGATCTACCAAAAGCCACTACCAAGAAAACCACGACTAAAAAAACTACAGCTAAGTCAACTTCTACAAAAAATATAGAAGAAAAATAATCACGAATAAAAGGAATTTGAAATTCCTTTTTATTTTAGTTTAAACAATCTTTTTTTCATAAAATGATTATTTGTTAATCAATACTCTAAAACGTTCTTATAAGGCTATAGAATCGATAATATGCAGTTATAGTATATATTACTACTTTTTTTATGTTATATTTATTTAAAAAATGATTTTATCAATTCAACTATAAATATAAATCAAGCATTTATTTTTCTTAAAAATTGTTCTATAATATGTAAAAAAGGAGATGTTTTAAATGTTTTGTAAATACTGTGGTCACGAACTATTAAGTGACGATAAATTTTGTCCATTTTGTGGAAAAAAGGTAGATGAGGAGCAAGAAAATACTAAAAAGTCTGTTGTAAATAACAATGAGGGCTTTAAAAACTTTGAAGATACTAATCAACATGTACCATACTACGTTAATCAGCCTAATGTTCAAAACGATGTTGATGATAGTGGAAGCTTTGGTTGGGCAGTACTAGGCTTTTTCTTTCCACTTTGTGGATTTATATTATATCTAGTTTGGATAAATACTAAGCCTAAATGTGCTAAAAATGCTGGTATAGGAGCACTTGTTAATATATGTCTTGATGTACTATTTATGCTTTTAATGATTTTTTTTATAACCATTTGTGCATAAATTTAAGGGGACACTATACATCCCCTTTTTTTATTCCTATTTTATCATGTAAGTTAAATAATATGGTAATGTTAGCACATTATCTTGAAGACTTATATTAGAATCACAAAGCTTTATTAAGTAATTAGCACTAGGATATTTAATATTATCATTTAAAACGGTTCTTGAACTTTTTGTATTGCCATTTCTAGCTTTAACCTCAATTAAGGTTACCTCTTCTTTATATCGGACAATAAAATCTATTTCTAATCCCGAATCTTTTGCAAAATAATATAATGGTATTTTATTTTTAATTAAAGCATCTGCTACAATATTTTCATAAATAACGCCTTTATATATCCCCATATTTCCAAACATAATATCCCTAAGTGCATTATCATCTAACATCGAAACAAATAAACCTGTATCAGTTAAATACAATTTAAAAATATTATCAATCTTATTTCCCTCTAAAGGTAATTCTAATCTTGTTAAATTATAACAATATTCAATTAAGCCATATTCTTTTAACCACCAAATTGCAGGATCATATTTTTTACTAGTTCCTTTTGTTTCAAGCATTGAATAAACAAATTTTTTATTTTCTTTAGAAAGTTGGTTTAGAATAGAACTATATACTTTGTTAATTTTCATAAGTAAGGTCCTGTCAATAACCTCTTCTTCATCCTCATTTAAATGCTTAGCAAAATCATCTTTATAGCCTTCTAATATATCTCTTTGTTCACTACGAACCATTTTATAGTCATTCGTTTTTAAAAACACATCAACAACAGCAGGCATTCCTCCAACACATATATATTCTTTAAAATATTTTAGCATTGCTATATGAACCGCATCATTAATTCTATTTTTAGTCTTAAAACAATCATAAAGATAGTTTAAAGTTTCCTCATTAATCCCTTTAGCCCATAAAAATTCTTCAAAATCCATAGCGGTCATATAAACAATATGTTCAAAGCCGACTGACACTCCACCATGATAATTTTTATTATAGCCTTTTATTCCTAATAATGATCCAGTTGCGATAATATCATATCTACCGTCTTCCATAAAAGGCTTTATTGAAGCTCTAGCCCCAGAGCACTCTTGAATTTCATCAAAGATAATAACAGTTTCATTAGGAATAAATTTAAACCGAGAATTTAAAATTGAAAGATTACTAACTATTTGAGAAACATTTAAATCAGATTCAAAAGTTTTTTTCATATTTAAATCAACTTTAAAATTAATATAGACAACATTATTATAATTTTCATTTGCGAACTTTTTTACAATAAAAGTTTTCCCTGTTTGACGCAATCATTTCAAAATAATGCTTTCTTTTTTATCATCAAAGACTTCTTCCACTCAATTAATTCAGTTTCAATTTTTCTTTTAAACATGAACATCACCTCAGCTATACTAACCATAGTATAGACTTTTTTAAGAGACTTTTCAATTAAATATTAGTTTTTTTTGATGGAATTTTTTTAAAAAAATCGTTTTTTTCAACCGAGTTTCAAACTTAAAAATCGACTTTTCCAAGGGAGTTTTATATTTAAATTGAGTAAAATGAATATTTTTTCACTCATCCTACATACGAATAATTTTTGTGTTAAGCACTACATTTACATTTAACACAAATTATTAACTTGTAGCTTTCTTTTTATCTATTCTATTTTATAAATTAGAGTACACTTTTATAAAATCACACAAATTTAGTTATGGAAATGGTGAGATTATTCTATTATATAAACATAATAAAATAGATAGGTAAAATTAATAAATTATTTTTCATTTCACAAATGTTTTTATTACCAAAAAAATATCCAACAGGTAATTTATAATTACCATCTGATGATACAAGCTTTGGTATTGCTCTATAATTATTTTGATCATTACCAAACTTTATTTCAATTGGTAAAATATTTAAGTTTTCATAATTATTAATCAAAAAGTCAACTTCTCCAACCTTTTTACTATCAAAATAAAATAAATCATGACCATGAGCAACTAATTCCATTGCACATACAGTTTCATATACTGATCCAAGGTTAATACCTTTATCATTATTTAATATAGCATTTATATTATTTTTATATAGCAAATTAGTTAATAATCCAACATTATTATAGTTTTCACTTGCAAGCTTTTTTTACGATAAAACTTTTACCTATTTGTCTTGCACCGTAATTATAACATTTTGATTCAAGGGATTTTCGTAATATTCATTTAGAATTTTTTCTATCTTTCTATTAAACATAAAATCAACTCATTTCTATTTTTCTAATATAATTTCAACACCAAAACATAACTTTTCCAATATTTTTTAGCGCTAAAAATATTATTTTTCCAATATTTAAATAAATATTATTCTTCTAACTATAATTTTATCAATAACACAATGTTACAAATCATAGTTAATTTTTCATTTATATTTTATTTACTAATAAATATTATTTTTAATCAAAATAAAAACCGCCATATGATATTAATTATCCTAGCGGCTTATTTTTTATTTATCAAATATAACACTAAATTTAATTGAATGATCATCATCACTTGTAGCTTTTATTCTGCCACCATGAAGTTCAGTAATTGTTTTAGCAATCGAAAGTCCAAGTCCATAGCCTTGCTTATGCTTAGACATATCATCCTTACGATAATAACGTTCAAAAAGATAATTATGATCACCCGGTTCAATTTTATCAACGTTGTTTTGAACATCAAGGCAAATATACTTACTATGAGCATATAAATTAAGCTTTATAATTGAATCATCGCTTGCATACTTTATCGCATTATCAAGTAAAGTAGAAATAAGTTCACCTATCATAGAAACCTCACCTGTAATCATTAGATTAGGTTCAATTTCCGTTTTAATTTGTTTTCCATTTGAAGATGCTAAAACATTAAAGGATTCACTTACTTCCTGGGCTACATCACTTATTGACATAGATACTTTTGTTAATTTATAATTATCCTCATCAAGTTTAGAAATAAACATTATTTTTTTAAGAAGATCATCCATTCTTATTGTTTCTTTATCAATCATTCTTGTCCATTCAGATGGACCATTTTCCATTTCAATAACCTCATTAGTAGCCTTAATAATGGCAATTGGTGTTTTAATTTCATGATTAATATTTGTTACAAATTCTTTCTTTGCTTGATAAGAGTCAAGAATTGGTTTTGTTACAATCTTAGAAAAAATTATCACAAGACTAGATATTAAAATTAAACCACCCAAGCTAACTAATATACTAATAAGCATAAATGTATTAAAGCTTTGGCGTTCCATTGACGATTCCATGAAAACATAAATTGTTTTATTAGTTTGAACTATTTTTTTATAATAATACGAATTATAAAAACCTTTATCCTTCCTAACTGTTTGATAAGCTAGTAATGCGTCTTCTTCACTTATTGTAGCTACATGTCTTAAATCAACTGAAGCATTGTCATTTTCAATAATTACCTTAAAATATCTTGCAGAAAAAGGTGCTTCACCATGATTTTGCGGACGACCATTATCTTCTAGCACCATGTCAATTTTATGGGATAGATTTCCTATCATACTTACATAATTAACGCTATTCATTACAATTACAACAGCCATAAAAACAACAAACAAAATAGTGACTGTAATTAAAATAAATTTCCTTTGAAGTTTTTTAATCATGACTTTCCTCCAAGGTATAACCGGCATTTCTTACTGATTTAATTGTAATATTAGTTCCCAAACTCTTAAGTTTTTTTCTAAGATATGATATATATACCCATAATGTTGTAATATCACCATCATCATATCCGTATACATGCATAAGAAGCTTATCCTGAGAAATTATACTTTCAGGATGAATAATTAGCGCCTCCATTATTTGATATTCCTTTGCACACAATGTTTCTTCTTTTCCTTTACAAGAAAGCCTAAAGGTCAAGGGATTTAAAGATAGGCCTTTATAGTTATAGCTAGTAGTTTCTTTATCTTGACCTCTTCTAATTAAGGCTCTTAAACGTGCTAAAAGCTCAGCACTAGCAAAAGGCTTAGTAAGATAATCATCAGCTCCATTATCAAGTCCCTCAAGCTTATCATCTAGCTGACTTTTAGCTGTAAGCATAATTACCGGTGTTTTAATATTTTGTCTTCTTATTTCTTTAAGAAGACTAAAGCCATCAAGCTTAGGCATCATTACATCAAGGATAATAGCATCATAACTACTAGAGGTAATAAAATCTAGGGCTTCTTCGCCATCATAGGCACAATCGACAGTATAATTATTCTTTTTGAGTAATACCGAAAGAACATGCGAAAGCATTTTTTCATCATCACATAATAATAAACGCACACTACCACCTCAAAATAATTTTACCACATTAATCCATTTGCGTATCTAATTTTTTTGTTAGAAGTAAATTCATATTGCCATTTCTAATTCTAATTTCATCAAGAAGACTCTTAAGACTATTATCTTTAGGAATAAATGAATAACTTAATACAAATGTTGTACCCATATCAGCTGATTTAACCTTGAATAGTTTATAACTTTTAGCATATTCTTTAAAGACATCATCAAAAACATTTTCAAAATTCATATCCTCAGGTACACTTATTTTAATGATATATTCATCATTTTTCTTTCTTTTAGAAAGATAAAAACTAATTCCTAAAACAACTAAAATAACAACACCAAAATAGATTAATCCTAAATAGAAATAACCAAGACCCATTAAAAAAGCATAGGCTACCATAAAGAAAATATAGGTTAATTCTAGACTCTCCATATTTTTAGAACGATAACGAATAACCAAAATACCCGCAAGAAGGGCAGTTAATGCTCTTTCATATTGACTTCCATCACTAGTTGTATTATTAAGAATTAGTGTTCCTCCTGAGATTAATACAACTAATACTAAAGGAAGAATCACAAGGGTTGAAGCGTAATTTTCACTACATCCGTCTTTCTTCTTAAAATACCAATATATTCTTGAAAAAACTAAAGCCGTTATTAAAACTGTTCCTATAATTAAAAATAAAATTGGCCAATTATTTGTATCTAAAATACTTTTAAGCATATTTACCTCCTGTTAAATACAATTTATATTCCTCACCATATTTTGAAAAGCTAGAGCTTCTGATTTTAAGATTATCTAAAATCCTTGCAAGCCACAAAGGATAATTATTTTTCACCTTAATTTCTAAGATATATTCATCCTTTTTGATGACATCTATAGTACTTTCATCCGTTTTAAAACTTAAATTTGAACGTCTTGAATGAATATTATTATCCAAGGTTAAACGAAGGGTTGGATCTTCAAGATCAAAAAAACCTAATCTATCATAAGATAAATATACCTTAGGCATAAGCTCATATCTTTTCATTAAATATTTAATTTCTTTTATTGCCATTCTTGATTCATAATCAGTTATATGATCAAGATTATCACCCCTAAAAAAAGAATCTAATTCTTCCTTATTCACAACAACTCTTCTTTTACCAACAACACCACAAGCTTTTTTCTTAAGCTCAATAAAGTAAGAATCAGCCTCATAATATTTTCTTACTCTAAGCTTTTCTTTATAAATAGGCTTATTTATTGAATTTGAGATTAAAGTATTATTAATCGTATCATAATAAATATTTTGAATTTTATATGTTTTATTATTTTCACAATAGGGGTCTAGCTTCATGTGACCCCTAATGCCTTTAAGTAATTCTTCATATTGACTTTGATTAATTAAATACTTCTTCTCAATTCTTTTAAAAGATAATATTTTCATTATGCTACTCCATAAATATTACCACTAAAACTAGAAGTACTATTAATACTTACTGAGCTCGATTTACCATAGCCAGCATAAATAATATAATTAATATTATTTTTAGATACATAAAGTTCTAGTGTTAGTTTAGAATCAACCGTTAATGTAAGATACCTTCCGTATGTATTAGATTGTCTCATAACACTACCTGAAACGCCAGAAGCAAGCGTTGGCTTTTGATCCATTCCCGAACATCCAGCAAGAAGTAAATTTCCACCTGTCATTTTAAATGTATTATCAAAATCTAGGACACCATTACCGCCATCAGCTGGTCCAATAGCAATAACATTACCACCTGTCATTACAATATAGCCATTACTATCAAGACCATCACCTGATGCATTAACATAAACTGTTCCTGACTTAAAATATATATAAGCATCTTCAATTTTATTAGTAGCGTTAATACCATCATCAGATGCATTAGCCTCAACAACCCCACCATGAAAATTAATAATATTACCCTCTATTGCCTCATAGGATTCTTTAATTACAATATAACCACCAGTTATATCAAGCTTATAATCTGCATGAATACCATCATCATCACTGACAATCTCTAAATCACCACCAGATATGCTAATATTACCAAGACCAGTACTTCCATTTTCAAGAGTTACATCAGCATTAGCATGAATGCCATCATCATGAGAGGAAATAACAATATCTCCACTGTCAATTGTAATAGTATTATCAGCCTTAATTCCTTTTGAAGAATAATCTGACTTATTACTATTACCATCATTCATTCCCCCATGTCCTCCCATTCCTCCAGGACCTCCTATACCAGGACGAGTAGTAGTTTGATAAGTTTCATAGCTTGTAAGTAAATTACCATTTCTTAAAGATATGTAGATACAATCATACTTTGTATTCAAATTCATATTATCAGTTTGATATGTAGTACCTGATACGGTAGCTGTTATTTTATAACTTGTAATATCTGAAGGAAGTGCGAAGCTTAAATAGCTTCTACCAAAGCCAGAAGAAATACTTGTACCTTTAGTCGTTTTTGTGCTTCCATCGCTTAAGGTAGCCGTTATTGTAGCATTTGTAATATTATTATCAAGTCTAAGATAAAAGTTTGATGTTTGGGTATTTGAAATCTCACTTGAATATTCAGAATAAGAATCAGTATTAATTGTTAGATTAGGTGAATTAGTAATAACAACATCATAGCTTGCATCTATACCATCAAAGGCAGCGTATAGTTTAACCGTACCGCCATTAATTGTAACCGTACCTCTTTGATTTCCCTTTGAAGAAATATCACTATTTGTTGTTTTAATCGCATCTCCTGAAGAAGAAATAGCCAATACATTAGCTTCTTCAATTGTAACAGAATCATTGCCTTTAATAGCGTTATTAGGTGCTGTTACATTTAAAGTAAGATTTTTAATCTTTAAATCATCCTTAGTATGAATACCATTATTTAGACTTGAAGTAATATTTAAAGTTCCTTTCCCCTTAAGGTCTAAATCACAATCAGCATAAATAGCACTATTAAATGAACCTTCTGTAGTTCTTAAATCACTAACTGTATTTTCTGTAGCCTTTTTAGCTGTAATTTTTAAATCACCTAAATTATAGCCAACAATAGGAGCGTATGTATCTGATTGTATACTAACCCCATTAAGGATTAGTTCAACCTCTGCATCTTCTCCTGATATAACAACTCTACCATTGTAATCACCAGATAAGGTATAAGTACCACTAGCTAGAATATATAAAGCATCAGAATCAATTGCGACATAACCATTATTATTAGTTATTGTTTTATTTGCTAAATCAATTAAAATATCATCTTCTCTATTATATTCACTATTTTCTGTTAAAGTAGGAAGTTCAAAATCAACAGTCGTTGTCTCATTATCAGTATCTGCACTTGTATCAGTAGTTGAACTAGATGATCCTGATGTTATACTATCAGTTATATTTGATGTATCATTCGAAGTAGAAGTACTTTTTTCACATGAAGCTAATGCCAAAACACCTAGTGCCATTAAAATAACATTCATTTTTTTCATCTTAAAACCTTCTTTCTGCCTATATTATAGAAAAGAAAGCTTAAATGAACCTTAAATTTTTTAAGCAAATTAAAAAGGACAAACTTTTATGCTCATCCTTAAACTATATTATATATTTAAAATATTATATATTTAAAATTTAAAAAGTTCGCCAGCAGTAATAACGTTATTAAATACATTTGAATATTCATTTGAATCTAATCCATACGTTGTAATTAATGTATTTTGAACAACCTTCTTTTTACTTATCTTTTCAATTAACAAGTTAGCCCTTTCCATTATCTTTAAATAATAATCCTTATTAACTTTATATTTTTTTCCTAAATACCAAAAAAGGATGGCCTTATTTGAATTACAAAATCTACTTAATTCATCATTTTTCAATCATTTAAATTATGTCATTTTTATTTTCAGCGGTTAATTACGCTTTTTGTTTAATTTTCGCTTGTTATCCTCTTATTTTTTCGAGATATCCAGCGGATTATAATATATTTATATAAAATTCCGCCGATTAGATAATCAAAGGACAACATTATTTGTTATCCTTTGATATTATTAATATTAAATTTTAATCATTATTTGGAACATCAATATTTGAAGGCACAACATCATAGCCATAAAATTCACGATTAAAATAGGCCCTACCTTTTGAAATTGATTTTAAATCATTTACATATTCTATAATTTCAGATTCTGGGACTAAAGCCTCTAGTTTTTGTTGCCCAATGGAATTTATATCCATTCCTACAATCTTAGCCCTTCTTGTATTTAGATCTGATAAAATATCACCAACAAGCTCAGATGATGATGTTACAACTATTTTCATAATTGGTTCAAGTAATACTGGCTTAGCCTTCATATAAGCATCTTTAAAGGCTAATATAGCAGCGTTTTTAAAGGCTACCTCATTAGAATCAACGGGATGATATTTACCATCAGTTAAAATCGCGTGAACTCCAATAACAGGATAACCTTTTAGTAATCCTTTTTGGCAAGCCTCATTAAAGCCTTTTTCTACAGCTGGGAAATAGTTTTTAGGTACTGCCCCACCAAATACCTCTTCTGAAAATGAATTTGACTGATCGGGTTCAAAACGCATTTCAACAACCCCAAAGAAGCCACTTCCGCCTGACTGCTTAATATAGCGTCCACTTCCCGTTGCGGAAGCCTTTATTGTTTCCCGGTAGCTAATCTTATAATCTGTAAGATCCAGATTAAGCTTATAGGTTGTTTTCATTTTTTGTATAATATAATTTAAATGACCAGTTCCTAAAGAACCAATTAATTGTTCATGAGTATCAGAATTCCTCACAAATTTAACGGTTGGATCTTCAAGTATTACTTTGGAAATAACAGTTGAAAGCTTATCCTCATCGTTTTTAGTACGAGGCTTTATAGCTTTATAATAAACTGCTGAAGGATATTCAATTAAAGGATATGAAATATGTGATTTTAAACTTGACAAGGTAACACCATTAGAAAGTGAAACCTTTGTTATAGCACCAATATCACCTGCGTGAACTTCAGATACTGGTTTTAAAGTAGCACCGCATATTATATTTAAGTTGTTTACTTCAATATTCGCTTTATTTAAATTATCATAAACCGTGTCCCCAATATGTAAAGTTCCTGAATTAACCTTAAAAATATTAGTTATACCTGCATAAGGATCAACATTTGTTTTAAATACAAACGCACTAAATTCCTCACTATCTAGCGTTTTTCTTAAAACTTCCTTACCATCATCATCGATACCCTTTAAAGGCTTTAAATCAGAAGGATTTGGAAGATAATCTATAAGCATTGATAAAAGCGTATGAATTCCTATTTTCTTTAAGGCTGAACCAACAAGGACAGGAATTAAACGCCCATTTAAAACACCATCACGAAGTCCTAATCTAATCTCGTCTTTAGTTAAATTCTCACCGGCAAAAAACTTTTCCATTAACTCTTCACTTGATTCATCTACAGCCTCAACCATTTGATTATGGAGTTCAAAAACAACCTTACGCTTATCAGGATAAATTTCTGCATCATCACATGTTTTTCCATTATACTTACGAGCCTTTAGTTCAACTACATTAATAAATCCGTCAAAATTATTATCATGACCCATTGGATAACAAAAAGGAATAGCAGATGAACCAAAATGAAGCTTAATATCTTCTAATATACTTTCAAATTTAATTCCATCCTTATCCATTTTATTAACATAAATAATAGTAGGAATATTTCTCTTTTTAAGCATATTATAATGCTTAATCGTTTCTTCTTCTACTCCATTTTGAGCATTAATAACTAAAATAGCTCCTTTAACAACGGATATCGTACCAATTGCCTCTTGAATAAAATCATCATTTCCTGGTAAATCAATTAGATTAATCTTATAATCTCTAAAGTTAAGAGGAATTATACTAGATTTAATACTTGATCCTCTTTGACGTTCTTCATCTAAATAATCACTTATCGTATTTTTCTTTTCAATACTTCCCATTTCTTTACCCATACATTCAGATGCTAAAGCTTCTACAAGGGTAGTTTTTCCACTTGACATATGACCAAGTAAGGCAACATTACGAATTTTATTTTCCATATTATCAACTCCAATTCTTTTGTAAGCGCTTTCTTTAATATCATTATATCATATTCAAACGTAAAAAAAAAGACACTATTATCTAGTGTCTTAAATTATATTAGTCAACGAATTCAACTACAGCAAGACCTGCAGCGTCTCCACGACGGAAACCAGTCTTAATAACTCTAGTATAACCACCGTTACGAGTTGCAAACTTTGGTCCGATTTCATTGAAAAGCTTTTGAATAGCGTAGTTGTTATTCTCATCCTTTTCGAAACGAACAAGCTTAGCAGCTTGACGACGAGATGCTAAAGTATTAGTCTTTGCTAAAGTAACCATCTTATCAGCTAGCTTCTTTAATTCCTTAGCCTTTGATTCAGTAGTTTCAATCTTACCGTTAAGGATTAAATCAGTAACTAAATCACGAAGTAATGCCTTACGAGCAGCACTACAACGACGTAATTTACCGTATGCCATATAAAGTCCTCCTTCTATTGGATATTAGTCTTTCTTAAATCCTAAACCCATGCTTTCTAGTTTTTCTTTAATTTCTTTTAATGATTTACGTCCTAAGTTACGTACCTTCATCATATCCTCTTCTGATTTAGCTGTTAAATCAGAAACAGTATTTAATGCAGCACGCTTTAGACAGTTGTATGAACGAACAGAAAGATCTAAATCATCAATAGTCATATTTAACTTAGAATTTTGTTGATCCTCATCACGCTCGATCATGTATTCAGTAGATGAAGCCTTTTCAGACATTTCTACTATTACCTCTAGATGTTCAATCATCATCTTAGATGCAATAGCGATTGCTTCCTTGGCATTAATTGAACCATTTGTTTTAACTTCGATTGTAAGTTCATCAAAGTTTGCAGCATTCTCTACACGAGTTTTTGCAACATGATAACATACATTTACAATTGGTGTATAAATTGAATCAATTGCAATTACACCGATTGATGAATTATATACCTTGTTATCATTAGAGCCTACATAACCAACTCCACGGCGAACTGTAAGAACCATATTACATTCTCCGCCCTTTGCAACAGTACAAATGTGCTGTTCAGGATTGATTATAGTAACCTCACTACCGTGAATAATGTCTGCAGCTGTTACTTCACCTTCACCTTTGTGAATTTCAACAGTTGTTTCAAAATCACAATCATCAGAGTCAACACTTAAAATTACTCTCTTTAGATTAAGAACAATTGTAATAACATCCTCAACGATACCATCAACACTTTGGAATTCGTGTTGTGCACCGTTAAGCTTGAAGTTTACAAATGCGGCACCTGGAAGAGATGATAAAAGAGTACGACGTAGAGCGTTACCTAAAGTATCTCCAAATCCTCTCTCTAATGGTGAAATAACAAATTTTCCATAGCTACCGTCTGCAGATAATTCTTCAACGCTAGTTTCTGGCTTTAAAAATTTCAAATCCTTCATAATGTGGGCCTCCTCTTTTAATAATATCTACTATCCACGTGGACGCTTTGGTGGACGGCAACCATTATGTGGAACAGGTGTTACATCGTTAATAGCTGTAATCTCAAGACCAGCTACTTGAAGTGAACGAATAGCAGCTTCACGACCAGGACCAGGTCCCTTAACTGAAACTTCTACCTTTTGAACTCCTGAAAGGATTGCAGCCTTAGCAGCAGCCTCACTAGCCATTTGAGCAGCAAATGGAGTTGACTTACGGCTTCCCTTGAATCCTAGTGCACCGGCAGATGACCAAGAAATTGCATTACCTGCTAAATCGGTGATAGTAACAATAGTATTATTAAAAGTCGAATGAATATGAGCCACACCTACAGGTATGTTCTTCTTTGTACGACGTTTAGAAACATTTGCCATTATTTTTTACCTCCTTATTGTGCTTTCTTCTTGTTAGCGACTGTATGTCTAGGGCCTTTACGAGTACGTGAATTATTTCTAGTATTTTGTCCACGAACTGGTAATCCTTTACGATGACGGATACCTCTATAGCATCCAATTTCCATTAAACGCTTAATGTTAAGAGCAACTTCACGACGAAGATCTCCTTCAACCTTAATCTTAGCAACTTCAGAACGAATACGTCCCTCTTGTTCCTCAGTTAGGTCCTTTGTACGAATGTCCTCAGAAACATCCGCAGCCTTTAAAATATTTTTAGCTGTTGTATTACCAATACCATAAATGTATTGTAAAGCTACAACGATTCTCTTATCTCTTGGAATATCAATTCCTGCAATACGTGCCATATTAAACTCGCACCTCCTATTAATTAACCTTGTCTCTGTTTATGTTTTGGATTTTCGCAAATAACCATTACACGGCCCTTGCGCTTAATCACTTTACATTTGTCACAAATAGGTTTTACTGATGGTCTAACTTTCATCTTTATACCTCCAAATATATTCGTTACTTACGTCTGTAAGTGATTCTTCCACGTGTTAAATCGTATGTGGATAACTCAACAGTTACCCTATCACCTGGTAAAATGCGTATGTTATTCATGCGGATTTTACCAGATACGTGGGCTAAAACTTGATGTTCATTTTCAAGTTGTACTATAAATTGTGTATTAGGTAAAACCTCAAGGACCTTACCTTCCATTTCAATTATATTATCCTTTGCCATTTTGCCTCCGAATTAAAAGTGTTGTCAGAAACTTATACCGTCTTCTTTACAACAAAAGGAATCAATCGATTCTTAAATTTATCACAAGTAACAGTGGTCCATAATCTGATAAAACCTTAACTCTGTACCAGCATTAGGGTTCAGCTAGTGTTGTGAAGCTTTAGCCTAATCATAGCTATATAGCCAATGAACACCAGCTACCTTACTTAATCATAATAAATACCTTATTACGCAAGAAAAGGATGGTATCACTCAAGTTGAGTCGCTATAACGTACTTATTATAATACATTTTAGCATTGACTTCAACTTGTAAGTGTTTACCAACAAATTATTTTTTCCGCATTTATAGAATATTTATTAATAATGTAATCATTACTTTGCAAGTACAGCTTTGATATCTTCAAATACCTTGTTAAGTTCTTGATCACCATTAACAGTTTTAAGTAAGTTTTGTTTCTCATAATAAGCTAGAAGTGGAGCAGTTTGCTTATCGTAAACCTCTAAGCGGCTACCTGCTGTTTCAATTGTGTCATCTGCTCTTTGAATAAGAGGAGTTCCACAATTGTCACAAATTCCTTCTTTTTTAGGCTTATTAAAATCAATATGATATGTTGCACCACAAGTCTTACAAATACGACGACCAACGATACGTCTAATTAAAATACTTGCATCAACGTTTACATCTAAAACCGCATCAAGGGAAATTCCTTGTTCCTTCATAAATGAATCTAAAGCTTCAGCTTGTAAAACGTTTCTTGGGAAGCCATCAAGAAGGAATCCTTTTTTACAATCATCCTTAAGAAGTCTTTCCTTGACAATACCAATTGTAACTTCATCAGGAACTAAAGCACCCTTGTCCATATAGCTTTTAGCTAATTTACCAAGCTCAGTTCCTTCTTTAATTGCGGCTCTAAACATATCTCCTGTTGAAATATGAGGAATGCCGTAATATTCTTTAATATTAGCAGCCTGAGTACCTTTACCAGCACCAGGGCGGCCCATAATTAATAAACGCATAATAATCCTCCAAATTAGCTTATTAGCTTTGAGTAAGAATCATTTTCAGATTCAGCCTCAATTTGGTTGAATGTTTCAATTGCAACACCAACGATGATTAATAAGCTTGTTCCACCTACAGTAACAGTTGATCCCAAACCAAAAATCATTGAAACAATAATTGGAACTAATGCTAAGATTGCAAGACCAATAGCACCAATAGTTGTAACTCTAAATAATACCTTAGCAATTTGACGCTTTGTATCTTCACCTGGCTTATAACCAGGAATGAAAGCATTTTGCTTAGATAAATTATCACCAATCTTCTCAGGATCTATTGTTAAGAATGAATAGAAATAAGAGAAGAAGAAAATCATGATAATGTATAAAGCCATACCAATTGGCTTACTTGAGCTAAATACTTGATCTAGCCAATATGCAACATTACTTGATGTAGTCGTATAACCTAACATACCAACAATAGTTAGGGGAATAGACATCAATGTTGAAGCAAAGATAACTGGGATAACTCCTGCGCTATTAAGCTTAACAGGAATATCAGAGTTTTCGTTACTTTGACGATTTGCATATTGAACAGGAATTTTTCTCTTAGCAGCTTCAAAGTATACTACTGCAACAATCATTGCCACATATAGTACAACAACAGTAATATACTTAGCAAGATTTGCACCACTAAAGGCACTTCCTAAATATGAACTATATAAGGTAGAGAACATATTTGGAATAGATGACACGATACCAGCACAAATGATCATTGAAGAACCATTACCAATACCATGCTTTGTAATGATATCTGCAAGCCACATAGTGAATGCAGAACCAGCGGTGATAACAATGGCCATATAGATATATAAGAACCATGTTGCACCAAACGCTAATGCGCTATTTGCAAGAATATTCTCTGGTCTTGAACCAAGTGAGAATAGTAAAGCTAAAGCTTGAATCATTGCAACTGCGATAGTAATATATCGTGTTATACGATTTGATTTAGCTTTTCCTTGCTCTCCCATCTCCTGCCATTCTTTCATACTAGGAATAATCATTCCAAGCATTTGAACAATGATTGAAGATGTAATATAAGGTGAGATACCTAAGGCAAGTACCGAAAATGATGACAAACCACCACCACTAAATGTGTTTAAAATAGTTAAGAAATCATTACCTTTTAGTACTTGTTTGATACTATTAGTATCGATTAGAGGAACTGGAATATAAGTACCTAATTTGAATACAAGCAAAATCAAGAATGTAAAAGCTAATCTTTTGATAATATCAGGATTGCTGAAAATTCTTTTTAATTTATTCAAATTAGATCACCTCAACAGTTCCACCAGCATTCTTAATTGCAGCTTCTGCAGATGCTGAAAACTTAGAAGATTTAACTGTAAGTTTCTTTTCTAAAGTACCATTACCTAAAACCTTAACTCCGTCATAAGTCTTATTAACAAGACCAGCTTTAATTAATGTTTCAATAGTAACTTCAGCACCGTTTTCAAATACATTTAAATCTGAAACGTTAACAACAGCATACTCCTTGCGGTTTACGTTCTTAAATCCACGCTTTGGTAAACGTTGGAATAGAGGGATTTGTCCTCCTTCGAATCCTGGACGAACGCCACCACCTGAACGGCTGTTTTGACCTTTTTGACCACGGCCAGCAGTTTTACCTAAACCGCTACCTACACCTTGGCCCTTACGCTTTCTAGTGTGTCTTGCACCTTCAACTGGTTTTAATTGATTTAACATTTAAAGGCACCTCCTTATTTTTCTACTACTTTTACTAAGTGAGCTATAGTTACGATCATACCTCTAATAGCTTCATTTTCCTCTTTAATTACAGTGTCGCCAAGCTTGTGAAGGCCTAGAGCCTTTGCAGTCTTAGCTTGATTTGGCTTAACGCCGTTGATTGATTTAATTAATGTAATTTCATATTTCATATTCGATTACCCCAAAATTTCTTCAACTGTTTTTCCACGGCGAGCAGCGATTTGTTCAACAGTACTTAATTCCTTAAGACCTTCAAATGTAGCTCTTACCATGTTAATTGGAGTTCTTGATCCTAATGCCTTTGATAAGATATCAGAAATACCAGCAAGCTCTAGTACGGCACGTACTGGACCACCAGCGATAACTCCTGTTCCGGCTGCAGCTGGTCTTAATAAAACCTTACCTGCACCAAATGTACCTGTTACTGTATGAGGAATAGTTGTATTAACAGTAGGAACATAGATCATGTTCTTCTTTGCATTTTCGATGGCTTTCTTGATTGCATCAGGAACTTCGTTAGATTTTCCTGAACCGAATCCTACATTTCCTTTTCTGTCTCCAATAACAACTAGAGCAGCGAAGCGGAAACGACGACCACCCTTAACAACCTTAGTTACACGGTTGATTGTAACAACACGCTCTTCGAACTCTGGTTGTTCTAACTCTTTAGGTTCACGTTCTTTACGCATGAGATATCCTCCTTATTAGAATTCTAGGCCAGCTTGACGAGCAGCGTCAGCTAGAGCCTTAACACGTCCGTGATATAAATATCCACCACGGTCGAATACTACAACTTTAATGTTAGCAGCTAAAGCACGCTTAGCGATTAATGTACCAACTGCAGTAGCAGCTTCTACATTAGCACCATTTGTAAGCGCAAGTTCTTTATCTAGAGAAGAAGCGCTACATAAAGTCTTGCCATTAACATCATCAATAAGCTGAACATAAATTTGCTTATTAGAACGGAATACATTAAGACGAGGTCTTAGAGCAGTTCCCGCAAGATTTTGGCGGATTCTTAAATGTCTTTCTTGACGTTTAACATTCTTTGATACTTTACTAATCATAATATTTTAGCACTCCTTTCTATTACTTCTTAGCTGTCTTACCCTCTTTACGACGAATATGTTCATCAGAGTAGTGAATACCTTTACCTAGATAAGGTTCTGGTTCACGAACACCACGAACGTTTGCCGCAAATTGGCCAACAACTTGTTTATCAGAACCACTAACAACAACTTGAGTGTTCTTAGGAAGTTCTACCTTGATTCCAGCTGGAATCTCTAATTCAACATCATGTGAATAACCTGCAGATACAACTAAAGTATTACCCTTTAGTGATGCACGATATCCGACACCGACAATTTCAAGAGTTTTTGTAAAGCCCTTTGAAACACCTTCAACCATGTTATGGATATTAGCACGAGTTGTACCATGAATAGTCTTCATAGCTTTAGTGTCATTTGGACGCTTTACAGTAACTGTTTGTCCTTCAACAACAACTTGGATGTTGCTGTCAATTGTATTACTTAATTCACCTTTAGGACCCTTTACAGTAATAACATTACCATTTTGGCTTACTGTAACACCTTCAGGTAGATTGATTAACTTGTTCCCGATACGAGACATTTAAAACACCTCCTGTTAAAATTACCAAATGTAAGCCAATACTTCGCCGCCGATTTGGTTCTTACGAGCTTCCTTATCAGTCATTACACCTCTTGAAGTTGAAATAACTGCGATTCCTAGACCGTTTAATACAGTTGGAAGTTCGTCTGCTTGAGCATAAACTCTTAGACCTGGCTTAGAAATTCTCTTAAGGCCCTTAATTACTCTTTCGTTATTAGCTGTATACTTTAAAGTAACAGTTGTAACGCTCTTATTATTTTCAGATTTAGTCACGAAATCAACGATGAATCCCTCATTCTTAAGTACTTCTAAAATAGCAGTCTTTAAAGAAGATGCAGGCATTTCAACTGTTTCATGATGCATCTTGTTCGCATTTCTAATGCGAGTTAGCATATCCGCAATTGGATCTGTCATAACCATATGTTTGTTCCTCCTTCCATAAACTCGGAAAAAATAATTTTATTTAATGAATTACCAGCTTGCTTTTTTAACTCCAGGGATTTGACCCTTGTAAGCTAATTCACGGAAGCAAACACGGCATAATTTAAACTTGCCATAAACAGCATGTGGACGACCACATCTTTCGCAACGTGTATATTCACGAACTGCGAACTTTGCTTTTCTATGATTTCTAGCAATTTGAGACTTTTTTGCCATAGTTCTTATCCTTTCTACTTTTTACTGTAAGGCATACCCATTAAGCTTAATAGAGCACGACCCTCTTCATCAGTTTTTGCAGTTGTTACGATAACAATGTCCATTCCACGAATCTTCTTAACCTTATCAAAGTTAATTTCAGGGAAAATTAATTGTTCCTTAACACCTAAAGTATAGTTACCACGGCCATCAAAAGCATTTGCAGAAATACCACGGAAGTCACGTACACGAGGTAAAGCGATAGAGATTAGCTTGTCGAAGAATTCATACATCTTCTCACCACGTAATGTAACCTTGCATCCGATAGGCATTCCTTCACGAAGCTTAAAGTTTGCAATTGACTTTTTAGCCTTAGTAACAACTGGCTTTTGACCAGCAATAAGAGTCAATTCCTCTACTGCCTCATCAAGAACCTTTGAATTTGCTACTGCATCGCCGCAACCCATATTAATAACGATCTTTTCAATCTTTGGGATTTGCATGCTTGAAGTATAATTGAATTTATTACTTAATTCTGCTTTAACAGAGTTTTCATATTTTTCACGTAAACGATTCATAAATGTTTACCTCCTCTCTTAGAAATTACTTGATTTCTGAACCAGATTTTTTAGTTACTCTAACCTTAGTTCCATCTTCCTTTGTAACGATAGATACACGAGTAGGAACGTTCTTAACTGGGTCAAGTAACATAACGTTTGATGCATCAATTGGAGCTTCTACTTCAATAATGCTACCAGATTGATTTTGTTGAGTAGGCTTTAAATGTTTTTTAACCTTGTTTACGCCTTCAACGATAACTTTATTCTTAGCAGGGAATGCCTCAAGAACCTTACCAGTTGTTTGAGTCTTATTTCCCTTCTTATCTACTGTAAATTTATTTTTACCAGCGATAACAACGACTGTGTCACCCTTCTTAATTTGCATTTAAGTGCACCTCCTATTATAGTACTTCAGGAGCTAAAGAAACGATCTTCATGAAATTCTTATCACGAAGTTCACGAGCTACTGGTCCGAAAATACGAGTTCCACGTGGAGTTAAATCTTCACGAATGATAACTGCTGCATTTTCATCAAACTTAATATAAGAACCATCATTTCTTCTTAATCCAGCTTTTGTACGTACGATTACTGCTTTAACTACATCACCCTTTTTAACTGCTCCATTTGGTGATGCTTTCTTAACAGAGCAAACAACAATATCGCCAACGTTAGCGTATCTATGTAATGCACCGCCTAAAATCTTAATAATTAATAACTCACGAGCACCTGAGTTGTCAGCTACTGCAAGTCTAGTTTCTTGTTGAACCATGAGAGTACCTCCTTTCAAGAACTAATTAAATATTTTCGTGAGCCTTCTCAACTTTAACTAATACGAAATGCTTAGTTTTTGATAAAGGTCTAGTTTCCATGATTGTTACAACATCGCCAAGCTTAGCTGTGTTGTTCTCGTCATGAGCATGAAATTTTGTAGATGATTTAACACGTTTACCGTATAATCTATGCTTTCTATAAGTATCAACAGATACAACGATTGTCTTATCCATTTTAGCAGATACAACAACACCTGTAAATGTCTTGTGACTGTTACGTTCTTGCATGTTTTAGTCCTCCTTCTTTTCAGCAGACTTTTCAGCAAGGATTGTTTTCATTCTTGCAATTGTCTTCTTTACTGTACTAATGCGTGCAGTATTAGTTAATTGGTTAAGAGATGACTGAAGCTTTAAGTTAAATAATTCGCCCTTTAATTCAGCGATTTGCTTATTTAATTCTTCAACTGATAAATTTCTAATTTCAGAATTTTTCATTATTCAGCACACTCCTTCTTAACAATTTTTGTCTTAACAGGAAGCTTATGAGATGCTAAACGTAATGCTTCACGAGCAACTTCCTCAGAAACACCAGCAACCTCAAATAAAATAACTTCCTTCTTAACTACAGCTACCCATGATTCTGGTGAACCTTTACCAGAACCCATACGTACTGCAAGAGGTTTTTTAGTCTTAGATAAGTGAGGGAATACTTTAATCCATACTTGTCCTTGACGATTCATATAACGAGTAATAGCGATACGGGCAGCCTCAATTTGACGGTTAGTTAAATACGCACCTTCAAGTGACTTTAATCCGTATTCACCAAATGCTAACTCAGTACCACCTTTAGCCTTACCTTCATAAGAAACACGATGAGGACGACGGTACTTAACTCTTTTAGGCATTAACATAATTAATTACCTCCTTTAGAACTTCTACCTGGCTTTTCTCCTTTTGGAGTTCTAGGTGCTCTATTAGGACGAGTTTGTTCTTCATGCTTAATATTCTTCATACCTAATACTTCACCCTTATAGATCCAAACCTTGATACCAAGCTTTCCATAAGTTGTATGAGCTTCTGCAACTGCATAGTCAACATCAGCACGTAGAGTTTGTAGAGGAACTTGACCCTCATTATAACCCTCAGAACGAGCCATTTCAGCTCCACCAAGACGACCAGCAATTAAAGTCTTAGCACCTTTAGCACCAGCCTTTAAAGCTCTTTGAATTGCAACCTTTTGTACACGGCGGAATGATGCACGTGCCTCTAGTTGCTCAGCGATTGATTTAGCTACTAATGTAGCATCTAGTTCAGGCTTCTTAACCTCAACTACATTTAAGGAAATTTCCTTCTTTGTTAAAAATTCTAAGTCTTTTACAACTTTGTTTTTAGTTTCAGCCTCGCGACCAATTACAACACCTGGTTTAGCAGTATATAAAGTAATTTTTACGCGATCTTTCTTTGCGCCTTTAACACGCTCGATAAGAATACGTGAAACAGCAGCCTTAGCATAAACAGTTTCAAGGTGCTTACGGATTTTTAAATCCTCTAATAATAGATCAGCTACCTCGTTCTTGTTAGCATACCAAGATGCATCCCATTCACGATTGATACCAACACGTAGTCCGACTGGACTTACCTTTTGACCCATGTGATTTCCTCCTTGATTAATCTCTTTCAGCAACTACGCAAGTGATACTTGAAAGTCTCTTTGTGATAACGTCTCCACGACCCTTAGCACGTGGTGACATTCTCTTCATTCTTAGTCCATCACATACGTAAATCTCTTTTACGAATAGCTTATTAATATCTAAGCCATTATTGTTTACTGCATTTGAGCATGCAGATTTTAATACTTTGCTTACATCCTCGCAAGCGTTCTTATTTGTTAGCTTTAAAATTGCAAAAGCTTCATTAACATTCTTACCACGAATCATGTCAACAACAAGACGAGCTTTACTAGGAGTAACGCGAACATTTTTAGCTATTGCTTTAACATCCATGTTTTATTTCCTCCTACTAATTATCTTGATGCCTTTTTATCATCAGCACCGTGACCATGATATGTACGAGTTGGAGCAAATTCTCCTAACTTATGTCCTACCATGTCTTCTGTTACATAAACAGGGGTATGCTCTCTACCGTTATATACACCGAAAGTGTGTCCAACAAATGCTGGGAAAATAGTTGAACGGCGAGACCATGTTTGAATTACTTTATTTTCATGAGCGGCATTTTGCGCTTCTACTTTCTTCATTAAAGACTCATCGCAAAATGGTCCTTTTTTAATTGAACGAGCCATGACGTGTCCTCCTTCTATTGATTAATAATTATTTTTGATTTCTTCTACGAACAATTAGTTTGTTAGAAGACTTCTTAGAATCACGAGTCTTAACTCCAAGAGCTTTCTTGCCCCAAGGAGTAAGAGGAGCCTTACGTCCGATAGGTGCTTTACCTTCACCACCACCATGAGGGTGATCGTTAGGGTTCATAACAGAACCACGTACTTCTGGACGAAGTCCCATATGTCTAGCACGACCGGCCTTACCGATACGAACTAGTTCATGCTCTTCATTACCAACAACACCGATTGTAGCACGGCAAGTACCTAAAATCTTACGAACTTCACCAGAGCTTAATCTTACTAATACATATTTTTCTTCACGACCAAGAATTTGAGCAGAAGTACCAGCACTACGTACTAGTTGTCCACCCTTTCCTGGATGTAACTCGATGTTATGGATTAATGTACCAACTGGGATTTGACTAATTACTAAAGTGTTACCAACCTTAATATCAGCACCTTCTCCAGAGATAACTGTTTGACCTACTACCAATCCTTTTGGAGCTAAGATATAAGCCTTAGCACCATCAGCATAAACTAATAATGCAATGTTTGCACTTCTATTTGGATCGTATTCAACACTAGCAACGCGAGCAGGAATACCATCTTTATTACGCTTGAAATCAATAATACGATATTTTCTCTTTACACCGCCACCTTGATGACGAACTGTAATCTTACCAGTATTATTACGTCCACCATTAGACTTAATTGGAGCTAATAGTGACTTCTCAGGAGTTGTTGTAGTAATTTCTTCATATGTAGAAACTGACATATTACGTCTACCATTAGAGGTAGGCTTGTATACTCTAATACCCATTAGAATTTCCTCCTATAATTAAATTTCAAATGCATCAATCTTATTACCATCAGCAAGCTTGCAGATTGCCTTCTTATAAGCAGAAGTTTTACCAGCATATTGGCCAACTCTCTTATTTTTTGGTAATACATTGATTGTATTTACGCTTAAAACCTTTACATTGAATAATGCTTCAACAGCATTCTTGATTTCAATCTTGTTAGCGTTTGGAGCAACCTTGAAAGTATACTTATTGTATTGTTCCTTTAGTTGCATTGATTTTTCAGTAATGATTGGTTCTTTAATGATATCATAAAATTTTAATTCCATATTATGCTAGAACCTCCTCGAAATATTTTGCAGCAGATTCAGTCATAACAAGCTTGTCATAACATAAAATGTCAAATACACTTGCGTGATCTGCAGGGCTAACGAATACGTTTGGTAAGTTTCTTGCAGAAAGTACAACTTCCTCAGTTAATTCAGAAACGATAACCATAACCTTTCCTTCAACCTTAATATTCTTTAAGAACTCATTAAAGTTCTTTGTTTTAATTGATTCAAACTTTAAGTCATCAATTAATGTTAACTTGTTTTCTTTAACCTTATATGATAAAGCTGACTTTAAACCTAATTGACGAACCTTCTTGTTAACCTTTACAGCATAGCTTCTAGGAGTAGGTCCAAATACAGTACCTCCACCACGCCATTGAGGAGCACGAATTGATCCTTGACGAGCGCGTCCTGTTCCCTTTTGGCTCCAAGGCTTCTTACCACCACCGCGTACTTCAGTACGGTTTAAAGTGTCATGAGTACCTTGACGCATAGCTGCTCTTTGAGCGTTAACAACATCGTAAATTACTTGTTGATTAGGTTCAATGCCGAATACTTCTTCATTTAGTTCAACTGTTTTTAAAGTTTCTCCAGCTTGATTTAATAATGCAATGCTAAGCATAATAAATCTCCTTTCTACTAATGATTATTATTTGCAAGACTTAACAGCTGTCTTAATTTCAACTAGACCAGATTTAGGACCTGGAACATTACCTCTAATTAAAATTAATTGTCTTTCAGCGTCAACTAATGCAATTGTTAAATTTTGAAGAGTAACTGTATCGTGACCCATATGTCCTGGCATCTTCTTACCCTTCATATTACCTTTGATAGGTCCCATTGAACCAACGATTCTATGAGCTCCAGAACCGTGACCCATAGGTCCGCGATGATGATTATAACGCTTAATAGTACCTTGGAATCCTTTACCCTTAGAAGTACCAGTTACGTCTACAACCTCACCAGCTGTAAAAATATCACATTTAATCTCTTGACCAACGTTATAAGAAGCTAGCTCGTTTTCGCCACATTGTACAGAAAAACGAATTTCCTTAATGAAGCGCTTAGGAGCAGTTTCAGCTTTTGCAACATGTCCCTTCTCAGGGTTATTTGCTAAACCTTCACGTTTGTCTTCGTAACCAACTTGAGTTGCAACATAACCATCATTTTCAACAGTCTTTTGTTGAAGAACAACGTTTTGTGAGCAATCAATAACAGTTACAGGGATAAGATTTCCCTCTGCATCGAAAATTTGAGTCATGCCCAATTTTCTACCTAAGATTCCCTTAGCCATGAGTTTACACCTTTCTTTCTAAAAATTTAAATTACTTCTTTAATACAATATCTACACCAGAAGGTAGATCAATGTGCATTAAAGCGTCAATTGTTTGTGGAGTTGGTTCCACAATCTCGATTAATCTCTTATGAGTTCTTCTTTCAAATTGCTCACGTGAATCCTTGTTAACGTGAGGAGAACGTAAGATAGTGAAGATTTCCTTTTCAGTTGGAAGAGGAATTGGTCCATTAACTACAGAACCTGTCTTCTTAACACTGTCAACGATCTTCTTTGCAGATTGATCTAATAATCTGTGATCATAAGACTTTAAACGAATTCTAATTTTTTCTTTTGCCATTTTAAATAACTCCTTTCGCCTATAATCCAAGTATAGACTTGCTCCATGGAAAAACCCTTCACACTGAATGACAACGTTGAACGGTGTGTCGGCAACCTTCCACTTCACAGCCTTCCCTTTTTCGGGCCTTTTCTAGTATACCATAACTCTTTTACCATTGCAATACTTTTTTTATTTTTCGTGATTTTTTCTGATTTTTATTATTAAAATACTATAAACTGTCTTTCATTATTTTACGAAAAAGTTTTTAATAGACCCAAAAGCTCAATTTAAACGGCTAGGGAGGAAGGAATTAAAGAAGGCTAAGCTAAGGGAAATCTGAAGGGATTCAAGAAGGTGAAAATACAAAGACAATCGCCAGTTATTCCAATGTGGTCAAACTAAATAATTTATTCGTTCTATTACAGAACTCTCTTTAGATGAGCTTAACAACATATTAAAATAAACAATCTTAAATCATGAGGTACCAGCATTTATTGCTATCTTTTTTTTATTTACAAAAAAAGTCCCTCAAGGCATTCAAACATTCAAGTTTTGCTTAGGGACAATTTATTTTTTGAACTATTAAATTTTAATACGTAAATTTATGTACTCCAGCGTATTTAATACAATCAGCTTTAGCTTGAGAAGCTGATGTTAAATAAGATACATTTGTTTTTTTATTTGTTGTATCATAATAAAATACACTTGAATTTGTATCAAAACTATCGCTATACAAATTGCTGTTTTTTACATATTCTTCTCTTGATGAGACTACAACAGCTGTATTTGTTCCTTTTGAAGATACAATCGTTGTACCATAAAGCTTAATAACTCCCGTTCCTTTTGTTTCAAAAGGATTATTACATGCCTCAACATAGCAATTTTCAACAAAAGCATAACCATTTGCTCTAATTGACATATTCGTACCAGTAGACTTATAGTAGTAATTATTATACATATGCATATTAGCTTGACGACCTAAAGGTAATCTACTTGCACAATTTTCATAATAATTATGATGGAATGTCACACATGCAGTATGTTGTGTATCACTTCCACCTACAAGACCTGTCTTATGATTTTTGTAGTAATGATTATACGCAAGCGTTATATAAGCATTTTTCTTAAAATCAGTTGTTCCATCTCCCTCATGCTTATCCTGCTCCGGACAAACATCCCATTTATTATTTCCTTCATTAAAGGTATTATTGTGTATCCATATATGCCCCGTTTTAAACCCTGATAATGTAGTTGCATCATCAGACCCCTCAAAGCTACAAGCATCTTCAGTATAATCATCGAATGTTAAATTTCTAACCTCAATACTCGAGCATTTTTTCCAAGTAAATCCACATTGATACAGCTTTGCATCAGAACCAACACCCTCAATAGTTACGTTTTTAGCATCTGATACATCTATCATATTATAATAAGAATCGAATTCACCACTTGAATATTTTATGCTATTAGTTATTCCCTTAATCTGCTCATATTTTCCTTCAAGTGTATTATAACCACCTTTAATAATCTCTTGCTCCGTCATTGATTTTTGAGGTAATGGATTACCATTTTTATCAACTATCTTATCAATTGTAAGCTTATCACTAGAAGACTTTTCATATTTAATTTCCTTCCAGGTATCTGCGCTAACTTGCCCGATAATACGAATATCAAGAGGAGCACTTGACTTAGATTGAGCATTTAAAATAGCTACCAATCCTGTATATTTCTTCTTATTTATTGTACATGTGACCGTATTTTTAGTAGCTTCTGTCACATAAACAACATTAGTTCCTGTTTTTAAGGTTCCATCGTCATTATAAGCACCTATACCAGTTTGATTAAAATGAGCATAACCACTTCTATCATAAGCTGTAACATTAGCAACGAGTTTTTCTTCCCTTTCTAAAGTAGTTACTTTTACATCATAAATTCCTGCTCTAAGACCTAAAATATCTGCTGTAGCCATTCCATCACTAATACGGATAAGTTCTTTATCAAGGATTTTATAACTGCTATCCTGGGTTTCTTTATAATATATATTTGTATTTTCTAAACTACTTGCTTTAAACTGTAAATTAATCCCCTCATCATAGGCTTCATATAATATAGTTACATCTTCAACCTTAGTTAGTTTAGCATATAAGGTTATATTTGATACTATCTTAGTTTCAAAATCAAAAATCTTTTCATCATTTAAAGATTCATACCAACCTTCAAATTTAAAACCAGAAATAATAGGATCAGCTGGTTTAGTAATAGTAGTATTACTTTCTACGTATTCACTCGTGTATTCATCGTCATTTACAACAAAACTAACCTTGAGTTTGTTCACCCATTTAGCATATAAGGTTAAATTTTTATTAATAGCACTATCAAAATCAAATGGTTCATTATATGTATCATCTAAATACCAACCCTTAAAGATAGCATTTTCTTTTACCGGATCAGCTGGTTTAGTTAGCTTATTGCCTTCAATAACCTTAACATTTGAAATACTACTTCCACCATTGGTATTAAAACTAACTGTGTATTCAGTCTTAATAGCTTCTTTTTTTGTCCAACTAGCATACAAAATTATATTTGAAGTTATTGTGCTTCCTTCTGACGCTTTTTTAGTTAATTCTTTATCCAAGTACCAACCATTAAAATTATAACCGGCAGCCTCCAAAATAGGCAATTGTGAAGGTATCTTATCTACATCTGCTAGATTCGAAGGCTGACTTCCATGGCCATTTATTACATAGGTAATTGTATATTTTAGTTCAGGGGTTACTTCCTTCTTTACCCATTTTGCATAAAGAACAGTATCACTTTGAATAATAGTTCCACTTATAGCTTTATTTGTTAAAGTTTCATCCAAATACCAGCCTTCAAAATTATACTTATCATCTTCAAGTAAAGGTAAATCACTCGGAATAATTTTTATATTCGATATTTGAGATGGCTTAATACCATGACCATTATTTTCAAAAATTAGCGAATACTTACTATCTACACTAGACGAAACCCCATTAGATGTTGAAGGGTGTATTCCACTTGAAGGGATAATAGTACTTCCCCCATTACTAGAAGTACTTCCACTGCTGCCTACAAATTTAAAATTACAACTTGCAAGAGATATTATAGCAATTGTACTTAATGATGTTAAAATTATCTTTTTCTTTTTCATATTTTATTAACTCTTTTCTTTTATGTGTCTATTATACCTTAAAACAGCATAAAAAGTATATAAAAAAATTTAGTTTTATTTTAAATCGTAGACTTTACATAAAAAAAGAACTCCAAAATTGAAGTTCTTAATGACAATACTATTGAACACATTCTTTTATAGCTATATCAATCGCTTTAGCATTTGAAGGTGATATACTAAATTGTCTAATTCCAATATCATATAAACGCTTAAAAACCTCCGGCACTCCCGCAAGCTCACCACATATTGACAATTCAATATTATATGTTTGACAATGACATACAACAGCTTTTAATTTTTCTATTAACGAATCAATATAAGCATTATAATTTAAAATTTCATTACGATTCAAATGATATAACTCACTTGTTAAATCATTAGTGCCAATTGACATAAAATCGATATCTTTAAAATCTGAAATGTTTTCCAAAGCCTTTTTAGTTTCAAGCATCATACCAATCTTAACATAAGAATCATTAGAAGCTTCTCTTTTTAATTTAATTGTCCAATCTCTTAAATACTTAAATTCATCTATTGTTTCAATCATTGGAAACATTATTTTCATATTTGAATACTTATTAGCATTCATCATTGCTAAAACTTGATTTTGAAATAAATCTTTATTATTGCGATAATTATCAACACCCTTGTGAGACACCTTTATATAAGATAACTGCTTATCATCTCCAATATCAAAGGTTCTGAATGTTATACACTTACCATTAAGCATGTCAACAGCATCTGAATAAACTCTAAATTGGTCATTATAAGACATTGGATGGTCTAAATTCATAAAAATAAACTCAGTTCTATAAAGACCTACTCCATACATGTTGTAATCCATGACCTTTGAAATATCCTCATTAGCTGAAACATTTGCCATTATTTTTAACTTATATTTTGAATAATCTGACATTCTTTTTTTCTTTTTAAGTTCTTTTTTTAAATCATGATACTGTTTAATAATTTCTTTAGGAACATTAATCATTAAACTATTTGTTCTTGTATCAATAATAATGCTTGTCCCCTCATTAATTGTACCATCATAAATTATATAAGGAATTTCTCTAGCTTTACATAAAATAGCACCATGGCTAGTTTGACCACCTTGACAAGAAATAACACCAGCAACATTATCCTTAAATTCCATAAGCAAGGAAGGATATAGTTCATTACATACTAAAATAAGTTTGCCTGATACATTTTCTTTAAAATAATGACGATTAAGCTTTTTTAAAACTCTACTTCTTATATCTTTAAAATCAAGATTACGTTCTTTTAAATATACGGAATTGGCACCGTTAAATTTTTCAATATAACCATTTATTACCGTATCAAAAGCACGTTCAGCATAATATCTTTTAGACTCAATTAAAGAATCAACCTTAGAAAATAAAACTGGATCCTTTAAAATCATAATATGAACATCTAAGAACTCTTCATCCTTAAATACTTCATCACTCTTTAAGGCTTCAAGATCCTTTATAACCTCATTAACAGATTGCCTAAATAATTGACGCTCCAATAAGGAATTTGAGCAAAGACCTTTCTTAATAATAAAATCGTCATTAACATTTAAAGCACGCCCGTAAGCAATACCTTCCGAAATAGCTTTAATTTTGATGGTTTCCATTATAACAACTCCATTTAACCAAGGTAAATATAACATACTTTTTATAAAAAGTATTTATGAAAGCGTTTCTTCCTATACTAAAAAGATTGCTTCAAGCAACCTTTATTATAGTTCCATCTTATCGTCAATCATAAGCCCCATTCTTTTCGTAAACTCCTTCACCATATCAATAGCTTCACTATCTAATGCTTCGGGATTATGGGCATCAACACCAATAATAATATGAAGATCTTTATATTTACTTGCAAGAGACCAAAATTCATCATAAGGATATAACCATTCGTCTGAATGATATTTTAAGGAATTAGAAAGTCCATTAACGTTAACCTCTAAATAAGTGCCTGTTTCTTTAGCACAATCAAGAATCATCTTAGATGCCTCAATAGCTGCCTCATCGAATCTTCGTTCTCCTTTTATATTCTTATACTCAAACATAAATAAATCGGGATGAACTAAAGTCCTAAATAAACCCGTCCTCATTCCCATACATGCTGTCTTAGCATATTCTAAGACATTCGTATAGTTTATTTGGCTATAAGAATTAATGATATTACCTTTAGAGTCCTTAAAATAATGAACGCCTAAATTAAGATAATCTAAATGCTCCTTTAGGCTAGCATAAAATTCTTCTTCACCAGGAAGATATTCAACCTCAAGAGCTTTTAAAACCTTAATATCTCCTTGATATTTAAGTTTAGCTTCATTTACCTCTGGCAAATATATATTATAAAATTCATCTAAGCTCATATTGCGGTAGCATAAATTGGAGATGAATTCATCATGACTCATGAAGTGACAAGGAATAGGTCCATGATCAGATAGTCCAATTTCTTCCATGCCTAAGCTTACTGCTTTTTTTACATAATCAAGAGCACCACCTTGAGCGTGATTACATAAGCGATTATGTGTATGATAATTATTTTTTAAATGACCCATTTTATCAAATCCTTTACTATTGGGACTTTTTATTATAAGTCAAATATGAATTAACTTCAAGTGAAATGAAATATTTTATCTATTTTTTCCTCTTAAATATAATCTATAGCTTGCCATAAATCCTACAATAAAAAGACTTATTCCCAGTAATAAATCAAAAATTTTAATACCGTTATAATACCAATCCTTATAAATCAATACCATATCATAATTAATAAATATTGAAACAAAAGAACCAATTGATAATCCTAAAAATAAATAATTTGCTTTAGCACCTAAAATATTAATAAACTTATTAATTAATTTAGCATAAAATAACGCACCTATTACAAAGCCTAAAAACAATAAACAATAAATTAAAAGATAAGCTTTATTATTTATAATAATATTTAAGTTAAAATTAGTAATAAGTGGTGTAAATAAACCAATTGACATTAAAAAGACACTTGCACTACATCCTGGTATATATTGGATTGAGGCCACTATACTACCAACAATTACATAATAAAATATAAGATAATAGTTAAGCTTTAAGCTCATTTCATTGTGAAAAAAAGATATTAAACAAAGAATTATAGGACATATAATACCTACTACTAAAAAAATTTTTCCATCCTTCTTATTTTCAGGTATCAAAGAAAAAATGCTACCCAAAATCAATCCTCCAAAAAGAGTTGTAATTGCAAAAGGAATAACCTTAAGCAATTCCTTAACAAACAAAAAGCCCATTAATATTCCTAAAATGCCACCAACAGCAATTGGAAATAAATATATCATACTATTTTTAAAGCTTTTATTTATACTTGCAATCGCATCTAAAATATTATTATATATTTTAAACATAATCGCAATAGTAGCTCCACTTATTCCTGGAACAATTACAGCTAGTCCTATTAAAAAACCAGCAAGAATTTGTTTAAAAGTTTTTTCCATACAAATCACCTATTAAATTTTACGCTATTAAAATATCATAATTAGTCGATAAATAGAAAAAACAAAAAAATAAAGCTCTAAAGCAAACACTCTAGCTATACTAAATTTTAAGGTGTGTGGGGATAGACTATAAACTATGAAGTTGTAGGTTAATCTTTAAATTAATAAGTGTAGATATTTCAAAGGGAATTAGGGGGAATGTGTCCCCCTATCTTCTCTTTTTAAAATTAAAAAAGAACTCCTTTATGTATAATAGAATTGATTAGAGACATTATTATACGAAAGGAGTTTTATTATGGACTTTGAAGTCCTAAAAAGATTAGGTTTAGCTTATATGAACATAGATTGTGAAAAATCATATGAATCATATAACGAAACCAACAATAATCATATCATAAATATTTATTTAAAAAAAGATGAAAAAACTTGTTGTCCAAATTGTGGTTCTAACAATGTTATTTCAAGAGGTTCTATAAAGCGAACATTAGAATTTGCTAATACAGCTGAAAATAACATCACATTAATTTAGTATCGTAAACGATTTACTTGTAAAAACTGTAATCACTTTTTTCAAGAAAATAATCCCTCACTGTATTTATTAAAAAATTATTTTTTAAAACATAATCCTATATTGGTATACCTTTTCAAAGAATTTAAATCCTTTTTTATAAAATCCCACGAATCATTATATTCGTTACAAACAGAAAATGTTGACTCACAAATAAAAGAAATAAATCCGTTTAAATTATTTTTATATCTCTTGGAAAAACTATGAGCAAGTTTTTCCTTTTCATCATCGGTAGCATTTTGAATATTGTGCAATACATGTTCAAGATTTGTAGACATATAATAAATTTTATATGGTATATTTCGCCATATTGTACCGCAGTTAATTAACTTATCAATATTTTTCCTTTTTTGAGCATTTCTCTTTATAATATTATCCTTATTTTTACAAACAATTCGATTCTCATGATAAATTGTTGAACCCACTGTTTCTTCCTCTATTTTGTCATTTGGAATAAATACACCATCAGTATCAACTATATGTATAATTTCCGAAAAATGGGAAGAATTTAAATGATTATTTGCCGCAAAGCCTTTTATGATATCAGCTATAGTTGAAAGAATGTTAGTTTGGTTTACACCATTTGTAGTAGTAACATCATAATGCATCACTTTAACTTCCACATTAAATTCATCATAAAACTCATCAAAAAATAAGCCTAAAGAATCATCGTCCGATGGACCTTCTACAATTATAAAAACAATTTTTCTTTTAGCCATTATTTTCTCCTGCTTCCCTTAATGCATAAGCAATTTGATGATTATTTGTTTTCTCATATAAATATTCACCATTCTCACCAAGAATAATATTTCTATAATATAAATCACGTAAATTATTAGTACGTTTAACATTAGTGAATCTAACATACCTATTTTTAGGATTAGTTGTTGTGAAAACAATACAACTTTTATCCAATGTTTCAAGAGGTCTCAAATTATGAGATGTAAAAATTAATTGTCCTTTTCCTTTTTGACAAATTATACTTAATATTTCTCCTAAAAGGTATTCAAAAATACCACTATCTAACTCATCAATACAAACTGTAATAGATGAATTATTATATACATTTATTAATAAATTCAAAATTGCTATTATTTTCTTTATACCCTCTGACTCATATCGTAGGGGAATGGCCTTATCATTCTTATTAGATACTAAATGAATAATTGAATTAACACTGCCATCACTTTCTAATTGCTCACCTGTAACCCTTAAATCAATTTTTAGGCCCGGAACAAGCTCACAAAGAACAATATTAATATTATCAATTCCTAATTTAACAAATTTTAATAAATCTTTATTAATTAAACCATTTCCATTTATTGGTAACGGAATAATTCCACTAGATTCTTCCTTATCATTATGCAACCTTAATGACAATGGTAATGTATCTAAAGATATAATTGCATTTGAAGTATTATCAAAAATAAATAAGTTTAAATGTCCATAATTTACTAATAATTCAAATATTGAAAGATATAACTTATTTTTACATTTTTCTCTAAATATAGTCAACATTTCCCTTGAAAAAATAAATGATTTAGATGTAGATGAGGCAATCTTTTTAGCAACGATAACATTAGTATTATCATCAACACTATTTCCAACTAATTCTTTTAACTTTGTCTTAGGTTCAAATGTCATATTCTTTTCATCAGAATCAATTAAGACTTGCATTTTTTCAATTATATTATCATCTTTAGTAAGTGAATAACTTAATTTTTCATCAAATATAATCACTTTTTCATTTGTTTGATTTTGATCACTAATTTGTGAATTTAAATTAGTATATTTGATTTTCTTTAATGAAAAAGAATATATACAATATGTTATTTCATTTGAATTTGTTTTTTCTATTCTAAACTTAAACATAAACGTTGAAGAATCACAGTCAACGTTAATACAATCGGCAAATGATAAAGGAATCGATGAGCCCATAAGTATAAGTTTTAATAGTTTAAGAGAATCGATTACTGTGGTCTTACCACTTCCATTTTGGCCATAAATTCCAAGAACTGAAGCCTTTATTTTGGAATTACTATTTTTAAAATCAATCATTCCATATTCAACATTCTTAAAATTTTTAATAACAATTTCATCTACTCTAACAGTATATTTTTCCATAATAGTATCTCCATTCTATATTATATATTATACCATTAATCCCAATATTATCAACGACGAAATTAAAAAAAGAAATAAAAAATATCTTTTTTTAATTTCAATATGTTTTTTAATCTAAAAGTAACATTAATTTTACGCTATTAAAATATCATAATTAGTCGATAACTAGAAAAACAAAAAAATAAAGCTCTAAAGCACTGCTTTAGAACCTTATTTAATATTTTATTTTGCTAAAATTGAAGCTGGGTCTCTTAAAGAAATCGTTAATGTTTCACTATCAAAAATCCAAATAGATTCAAGATCTAGACCAACTACATTTTTAAAGAAAACTTCTTTCTTGATATTTTCCGCAAAATCCTCATACTCGTTAGAGAACTGAGAATCATCAAAGCTTGCATAGTTAAATGAAACGAAATATGAACCTGCACCCTTAGTTACACGACCAAAGATTGGGCTATCGTTCTTTCCTGCCATAGCTGAAATACCATCTAATAATACACCCTTTAAAAGAATTGTACAATTAGAAACACAATTCATAATTCTAACATTTCCTGCACCATTATCACAGCCAGATAAAATACCGCCTGAGTAATCCTTACCAGTCTTAACCTGACCTTCAAATACACAATGCTTAATATCAAGATTATAAGACGCAAATTCATTCTTATTACGACCGATAATTCCACCAATATATCCACCGGCATCTTTACCGTCTCCAATAGTAGCCTTTACATAGCAATCAGAAACATAAAGCTCTACTAATGATTGATCTGTATCCTTTTGCATATTACCAACAAGGCCACCACAATATTTATTATCTACTTTAATAATACTAGACTCATCATTAACAAGAGAAACCTGAGTTATATAATTTAATCCACCTGCAACTTGACCAACTAAAGCTGAAGCTCCAGTTGATGCACGAGATGCAATATTCTTAAGTAAAACATTATGAATATATCCACCAGCCATTTGTCCTACAATACCAGCCAAAGACGCTGTTGATGATCCTTCAAGAGTAATATTTTCAAATGTTACATTTTCAATTGTTCCATTCTTAAGCTTATAGAATACAGCATTACCCTTCTTTTCCTTTGAAGCAATCTTGATATTCTTAATTGTATGACCATTACCATTAAATAAACCACCAAATGGTTCTGTATTAGATGCAGACCAATTATATCCTGTAAAATCTAAATCAGCAGTTAATAGATAAATAACAGTTGAACTAGCCTTTGAATTAACTAAATCAAAGAACTCATCCTTTGTATTAATATTTTGAGTTGTAATCTCCTTTGAATATACAGTTGGTGATTCAATTGTATTTTTCTTATTATTAACACACACATGAACAAAATATCCATCATTATTTGGCATCTCATAGATTGAAGATAATGTTTCATCTGTAATATCAAAAGCCTTACCATTAGCTACAACTGTAGCGGCTGTTTCTTGTTCATTTTTAGATGTATAAACATACATTGTACCTAAAATGTTAGTAAATGAAGCAGAAACCTGAACACCATCACGAGATACATTAACATCCATATTAGGTTTGCCTTCTGTATCAGTTGCAATATCAATTTCAGCTTCCTCAGAAACTACATAAACATAGAATGATGTTTCTAAAGTTTCATCACTAATTAAAGATTGAACTGTATAAACAATCTTATATACACCTGGTAAAGATGTATAAACCTTAGAAATTTCATAATAATTTCCTTCTTGGAAATCCTTTGATGAATTTGCAAACAAAATTTTGTTTTCTACAACATAATCAACATCCTTAATTAATGTTTCACCAGAATATGACGAAGCATTTAATACTGAAACCTCTGGTAATGTATATTCACCAAATTGTGTTAAGATATAACGATTATCAAATCCTTGTAGAGAACCAATCGTTGGAATACTACGTTTTACATTTAAATCAAAATTCTTTTGAACTGATTTACCACCATAAGAGATTGTAGCTGTAAGAGTAACCTTAACATCCGCTTGACGATCACGATTTACAATTCCTTCAATGAAAGTTACACCAGAAACTGATGTATTTGTCTCATATTCATTTGGATTATTAGCTTTAGGCTTACCACATTGAATAACTAATTCATTAGATGATGACCATGTTACATCGCAATTATTAACCTTCGTAATTAGGTTTACATTTTGATATACAGCATTTTCATTACACATTATTTCAAGTACATCCTTAGCACCTGCAAGGACTGTATCTATATCGTCAAGTTTTCCTTCTTGATCATTTAATCCATAATGATCATAAGCATCCCAAGATGTTTCATTTAACTTAGCACCAATTTGCTTACCATCACAATATGTAAGTAAATCAGAATTCTTAACATTAAGCATATCCTTCATATTTAAAGAATTATCAGCATTTCTCAATAACTTATGTAACTGTCTATTTCCATTTGGATTATAACCAAATGTTACAGATTCAAAAATATCATCAGACATATTATTATAAGCACGTCCAGCCTTAGATGCTACATAGCTTGAACCATCCTGATAGGTTGTAAATGTTGAATACTTGTTCTTTCCAACATTAAAGATTGAAGCACCAATAGAACCACGATAGGCATCCTTATTACTATAAGTAATTGTTTTATCAGTTTGGTTTGTCATATATGATAATAATCCATAATAATTATTATATGATTTTTCATCACGGGCTAAATCAAAATTATTTGAAGTATTACTATTAGGAGTAACCTCACCTGTTTCAGGATTAAATGATACAGAGTTATTATAAGCTGTACAATTTCTTAATGATAATACACCTGGATTTGAGTTATCACTAAAGCCATGTAATCGGTTATTAAATGCCATACAGTTTTCAACAATAACATTACCTTCCATTACAGATCCACCTAGCTTAAAACCAATTCCATCACCATCACGAGTGGCATATGATGCATTAGTTTCTTTAGCTAGCATTTTAGCCGTAGTTGTAATTGTTGTAACTCCATTTTCATTTAAATCACTATCATCAGGAGTTGCCGTTTTATCAAGTAACCATCCATTTTCAAATGACACACAATTCTTAATAATTGTCGTACCTACCTGACCAGAATCTGATTTAGCATATAAATCCCATCCATCATCGGAATTACGGTATGCAATACAGCCATCAAACACATTACCCTCACCAGTAGTTAACTTAGCGGCAAAGCCATCGGCATTTTCACCATATGATTGATAATCATAATTATTATATGATGTACAATTTTTAATTAAATTATTATGAGGCCAATCCTTAATATTTGTTAAATCAGATGAGGCACGACCAATCTGTAAGCCTGTATCCTGATTTTCGTGGAATGAACAATTTTCAACAATATTATAAGAACCAGCTATATAAACACCATTATCACCAGCACCTTTAACATCAAAACCATATAAATGCCAGTAATCAGCATTGATTTGAACTCCACGTGATGTACCAGCAATATTCTGCTGTGAAAAATCAAGAGTTACATTAGCATTGTCATCTGCCTTAACCGTAATCATATGTCCTGAAGCACCATTTTGGGTTTTATCAATTAAAATACGTTCTGGAAGATTATATGTTCCATCAAGTAGTATTAAAGTATCTCCAGCTTTAAGCTTATTAAAACCTGTTCTAATATCAACAGGGGATCCTTTAGTTCCATTTGCACTTGCTACACCATTAGGTGAAGCATAATAGGTTTCATTTGAATAAACAATGGTATTATTGTTATTACTTTCTGTAGTTGTTGTCTCACTTGTAGTCTTATCTCCACAAGAGGCTAAAACTAATGCAATACCTGCTAATGGTAAGGCTAATATTAATTTATTTTTCATTATTTACTCCTCCTACCTATAGGTACCAATAAAGTAAAGACTTACTCCACCAGTTGACCATATATAATATGTACCAGAATTTTCCACCTCAAAGCTAAATCTTTGAAGATTTGTACCAACTTTATATGTGCTAATAACATTTCCATCAGCATCGTATAAACCAATTTCAGAGCCTTCCTGACTAGCAGCAACAACAGTAATCTTCTTATCTCTTACAACATCAAATGTAATTGAATACTCATCACGCGTACCTGCTCCATCTAAGATTAAAGAACGGGCAAATGCTTGACATCCACATGATTGACTATCAGCCGCTACCTTATAACCCTTTTTAACTGTAAAGTTATCTAAAATAGCATTCTCTGCAACAGGAGTTTCACTAATTGCAAGGGCTCCAGCATTAAATACCTTTGATGCCTTAACAACTTCTACTGTTCTAGTAGCTGTTTTAGTTACACCATTATAAGTAAATGAAGCGGTAATAATATCTGTCTTAGCTTCAGATGAATCAGGGAATTTTTCTTTAAGGTCAGTTGTATAGCCTTCCTTAATAATTTCAGTTACACCCTCTTTATAGCTTACCTCTACTTCCCAGTTTGATATATCAATGTCTGAATATTGCAAGAATGTTGAGGTACCTTTTGTTATTTTTATTGATTCCATATTTAAAATAACGCTAGCAAAGAAACAAGTTTCTACCTCACAGCTTCTTGTAATACCATCAACAGTATAATCCTCTTTAAATGATACACCAATTTCATAATCGCCACGCTTTTGTGAATTAAAGCTATCTTTATTTAGTTTATACTCTTTATCAGTTAATACTCTTGAAGTACCATTTTCATAGAATGCAGTCACAACTAAATCTGATAAATCTAATTCTTCATTATACTTATATTGTGTTTTAGATGTTGTAGCAGTAATACCAATTACATTATTTACTGATTCTAGTATAGTTTTAACTAAAACGTGAATGCTTCTTGTTTTAGTAATACCAGCCTCTGTATAGATAATTTTAACATACTGGTCTCCACGCTTATTAGCATCAAAAGTTGATTCATCCCAAGTATAATTAGTAACTTCCTTACTATTACCATTTTCATAATTTGCTTTAACTACTAATCCTGTTAAATCAAGTTTTTGACCTTCATAATAAGTAGTTTTCATTTTATTTGAATCTAGCGTAATACTTGCAAGTGAATCGCTATTTGGTTCAACAATTCCACTTGATTCAGAACTATCACCACATGATACAACACCAAGCATTGCAAGTCCTATTAGAGGAAGTGCAAGTAACCTTCTTTTTTTCATATTTATTTCCATCCTTATTTAAGAATAAAGGGTAAGGCTTAAATAAGCCATACCCAATATATTCAATTTTTATTATTCAGCCTTTGTAGCTTCAATACCAGCGAAACGAACGCTACCTGTTAATGATTCAATAGTATATGTTCCGGCTTCAAGAGTTACTTCTACCAATGTATTGTCAGTTTTATTTTTAACTATATCATTTGATGTGAATACAATCTTTCCAGTTGGGTCTTTAATAACAAAAGTCTTTCCTGATTTATCTGTTGAGCAATTCATATATAATTTTAAAGCTACTTTTTGTTTTATATTCAAAATTAGTCCCTTAAATTTTGAAGCATCAGTATTTGCATCAAGTTTTATTTGAACCTCTTGGTTGCAAATACCATCTTTACCTTCTGGAGCTCCTAAATTTTTGCCTCCAGTAATCGTAATTAAATTTCCATCAAAAATCGTTGCGTCTTTCACAACAGAAGAACTTGTCAAGTTATCTTTTGTATAATAAGACTCACTATTGAAATTCTTAACAGTTAATGTAATAGCATTTGAACTGTAATCTTGATATGATAACTTCATATATACTGTACCAACTGATGCAAATGCATTTGTTGCAGTATCAATTAAAGTTGTACAATCAGCATCACTATAGAACTTAGTTGAATAGCCTTCTGCTGTACTTAAAATTGTATCATTATATTTAGACCAATCAGCATCAGTTCCATCTGTATAAGAAACAATTAATGATGAAGCATAAGAATCAGAGCCAACAGCTACCTCATTCTTATATTCAAATTTTCTTTCTTTTACTTCAAGCATTGTAATATTATAAGTCGTTGTCTTAGACGCATAAGTTAATTCAACTGTATATGTTCCCTTTGTTAAAGTTGTAAATTGTGATGTTACATCAGTTTCACCATCTAATACTTTATAAGTAATCTTTTCTGCATCATAAGCAATATCTTGTGTTACTGAATCGCTATCAGTTGAAGTAATAACTAAACCTGAAAGAGAAATCACTTCTCCCTGTTTATATACTCCCTTAGCTTCTTCCTTAACAACGATATTTTCAATGGTTGCATTTGGATTAATTACTTGAATATCATAATTATCACTATGACCTTTTGCAGTTACTTTAAGAGTTTTCTTTCCTGGTGTAGCTGTGCTAACTTCCGTATCATCAATGTTTGTTACCTTATAGTCTTCCTTGCTAAGTATATCCCAAGTTCCTAAATTATTCTTTCCTTTAACAACTAAACCATCAGTACTAAATGTATCATTTAAATTAAAATCAGTTTTTGCATTAGATGCATCAACTTTAATCTCAGAATATGTTAATGAACTTGCAGGTACATCGTAGGCAATATCAACGCCATAGAAATACCATCCACCTGCGTTTGTTCCTAAAGCATCATTTGATGCACCAACATAGAAATAATATGTTCCAGCTGCAACATCAAATTTATATGAGCCGATATTTGTTTTATCAGCGGCTGAAGCTACTTCTCTACTATAATCTGCATTATTAGTTAGAATAAATGAACGTTTTTGTTCAGATGATGGCATACCATAGAAAGTTAGTTTGCTGGCTTGAGCAACCTTTACAACAATAACACGTCCATTTGAAACAGTACCATCAGCTGCAACACTAACACTCTCTCCTGCTGCCACTGCTGAACCTTGCATCTTTAATCTTTGACTAAATTCAATTCCATCACAAGTGGCTGATTTATCCTCAGATTGTATTTTCTTACTTGAATTTGCTGTGGCATAAACCTCATTTCCATTTTGATTATAAATATCGACCTTTGTAGAAATATCAGTTTTAGTTGGAGTCACTCCCTTAACAACTGCATTTTCATGAATTGTTTGTTGCTTCTCTTGTACAGTAATTGCATAATAATTATCCTTACCACCACAAGTTACATATACATAATATGTACCTGCTGTTGCAATACTTGTAACCTCTTTAGTACCATCTTCATCACTATAAATTTTATAAGTGACTTCATCAGCAGTTGCTGTTTCTTGAGTTTCATCATTATATGTTTTAGTTACTACTACTCCATCAAATGAAAATTCCTCTCCTACTAAATACAGAGTCTTTCCGCCTGAAATACTAATACTCTTTACAACCTTTTGAGCAGGAGTATTTGTTGTTGATGACTGATTTGGAGTCGTTGTAGTTGTTTGACTCGGAGTAGTTGGAACAGGTGTTGGAGTAGGAGTAGTTGTTGCTCCACCACCATTCTCTGTTGGAGTTGGTGTAGGACTTGGAGTAGTTCCACTTCCTGTATTATTATTACATGCGGCTAAGCCTAAGCCGGCTATTCCTAAAATGGCTAAACTGCTTAAAACCTTCAATTTATTTCTTCTCATTTAAATTTCCTCTCTTTTCTCTTTGGCATTCTTTGCCTAGTAAACGCTTTCATTATAAAACATTATGAGATCTTTTTCAATAGTATTTTAATATTTTTTCAAACAAAAAAAATGAAGCAGTACCTTAAATACCACTTCATTATTAATACTCTCCATTAAATTCTATGAAAATTTAATAGAAATATAACTATTCACTTCTTAAAGCCTCAACAGGGTCCTGATGAGAAGCCTTTGATGCAGGAAGTACACCAGAAAGAACGGTTAAAAGAACCGATAAAGCAATCATAGTAATTGCTGTTGTAGGGCTTAGAAGCATTATATTAGGAATACCTGATAATGTTTCTACAACTAAATTCATAATACCCTGTAGTAAATATGTAACAGCAACACCAAATACACCACAAGATAAGCCTGTCATAATTGTTTCAGCATTAAATAGATTATTTACATCTTTCTTACGTCCACCAAGAGATCTAATAACACCAATTTCCTTAACTCTTTCAACAACAGATACATAAGTAATTATTGCAATCATTACACAAGAAACAACTAAAGATAAGCATGTAAAGGCAATTAAAGCAATCGTAACCATATTAAGCATAGAATCAATCATAGAGATAATCAAAGATAAATTATCCGTATATTTAACCTCTTTACGATCTTTATATGTTAAAACCTTATCACCAACAGTTATATCATTCAAGCCATTCCAAGCATCTAAATACTCAAGTACTTTATCCTTAGCTTTAAAATCAGTTGGATAAATAGAAATATCCGTTGCAAGTGAAGAGCCACCTACGTTATTAATTCCCAAGGTAAAGGCAAGCTTTGACACATCAACTGCATTACCACTCATCATTGATGACAAACTTGAACCACCTGTTGTACCAAGAATTTTAAAGCTAGATTGAGCCTCGCCATCATATTCATAACCTAAATTATAGAATACTCCTTCTTCTAAAGATGGAAGTAAGCTTGGCTCCTGTATATATTTAATTGGAACGGAAATTTCATTATTATGATTCTTCATATAGTTTACAATTTTACTGTTTTTAGAATCTGATAACATACGCTCTGTAAATGCTTTTGTATAATAAAAGCCTGTTTTTAAGCAACCATATGATACATCATCCTTTGGTGTTAAAATACCAACAACCTTAAGCTTATGCATATCACTTCCTGCTACATCCTTAGCATTATAATTATATTGGAAAATACCTTCCTTATATGATGTTTGAATATATGCGTGATCATTATCAATGTAATAAAATTCATGATTTAATAGTTCATCATAAGAGAACTTATCTTTATCAAGATTACTATTATAATTTTCATCATTTGTAGCCTTGTATGCAATATTTAAAAATTCATCTTGTGTATAATAACCAAGCTCTGCAAGTAAAATATCTGTTAAAGTTTTATCATTATCAAGGACAAGCATAACCTCATCATATGATGTAGCAATACTACCATGAATATCATATTGACCCCTAATATAATCCGTATTAGATAATGATTGTCCTACAGGTGATGACATTGAAGAAACAACACTTACAAAATCCTTAAGTGATGTTTTGCTTAAAAGCTCTGTATAGGTAGCTGTTATAGCAGTAACTGATCTTAGATTATCACTTTCATTTTTACTATGAACATTATGAGTTGTATAAATATTATTTGTAATATCTATTCCATAATTGAAATTAATATCCGCTGCATAATCAGATGGCATAGCCTTTAAATAATTAATATAATCCTCAGTTATATCATTTTTAATTTCCGCTTCACTCATTTGAGCATATTTTTTAGCCATATATTCAACCATTGAATTTACATTAACATAACCATTTTCATCAATAAACTGTTTCTTCTCATCATTTGTCATCATACTCATTAAAGAGGAATAATCCAAACTATTTTGAGAAACCTTAATAGGATTACCTGACAGCATGTCATTTTGCATATCTTTAATATAAGTTTTAACACCATTAGACACCGCAAGAACTGCTGAGATACCAATAATACCAATTGAACCTGCTATAATTGTTAAAATCGTTCTTTTCTTTTTAGAAAGTAAATTCTTAAATGATAGTTTAAACGCGGTTCTAAAGCTCATTTTAGCCTTTTCAAGTGCAAAATCAGCATTTTCTGAAGTTGCCTCTTTAGCTTCATCCTCTTCACTATAAGGATTACTATCCTCAACAATTTCACCATCAAGTAATGAAACAATACGAGTTGAATACTTATGAGCAAGTTCAGGATTATGAGTTACCATAATAACTAAGGTATCCTTGCTAATTTCTTTAATAAGCTCCATTATTTGAATTGATGTTTTAGTATCAAGCGCTCCTGTAGGCTCATCAGCTAGTAAAATTTCTGGATTATTAATTAAAGCACGAGCTATCGCAACTCTTTGGCATTGACCACCAGATAGCTGATTAGGCTTTTTATTATAAGAGCCTTTTAACCCAACTCGGTCAAGTGCTTCACGAGCACGTTTTTTTCTTTCTTCCTTCGTAACACCAGCAATTGTAAGTGCAAGTTCAACATTTTCCTCAATTGTTTGATGAGGAATCAAATTATAGCTTTGAAAAATAAAACCAACACGGTGATTACGATAAACATCCCAATCACGATCCTTAAATTCCTTAGTTGATTTACCAGCGATAATTAAATCTCCAGATGTATATTTATCAAGACCCCCAATTATATTTAAGGTTGTTGTTTTTCCACAACCAGAGGGGCCCAATATCGATACAAATTCATTTTTTCTAAAACAAATATTTAAACCCTTAAGTGCTTCAAATTTAGCTCCCGCTACTTCATAGGTTTTCCTAATATTTTTTAGTTTAAGCATACTACTACCTTCTTTCATTTCTTAACAATTATACCAAATTTTTATAGAATTTAAATTACTTTTTTGAACTTTACATAATTTAACATACTTATTTAACAAATATGAAATATTTTAAGCGCTTACATTTTAAAAAGTATGAAAAAAGCTATAGATTTTCATACCATAGCTTTTCATTTTATATTGTTTTAATTGTACTTATTTTAATAATTCATCTTGGTATTACACATATAATATCTCCCAAGAAAGATATCATATTTATAGTCACTGGTTAATTGTTTTAGGGCTTAATTAAAACATTGTTGAGTTATAGTTTTCACCATATACTAAGAATGCAACAAGTTTATCAAAAAATCTTCTAACAAGTGACTTCTTGTTACTACGTACCATAAATCCACCACCTTCTGCTCCATCGAGCAAGTATGTATTATACTCATCTTGAGCATAAAAGTAAATAGATTTTTTAATGAAAGTGTTTTCAGGTGTTTTTTCATTTTTTACTTCATGTTTTAATTATTAAACTAATTAATTTTGCTTCCAATATTGTTCCACATAATTGTATATTTTGCTTATCAAATACTTATATGTACCATCAAAAGTTCATTCGAAAACGTTTTCATTTAATAAAACAAAAGAAAAATTAAAAAAAATCGCATTTTTCGCCTCTTTATTATAAGGGAGGGTAATTTTGAATAGTAATATAAGGAGGACATATGACATAATTAGTTTAGCAATTTAAATCCATTAAAATTCATATTTAAGGAGGGATCTATATTGAATCAAGAATTTGATGAAGATGTGTTTTATGATTTAAGATACGAT
>ERZ824600.453-NODE-453-length-61051-cov-30.552971_pt1 | contig 61051 bp, 56 predicted proteins | sample MGYA00519933_ERZ824600 | MGnify/ENA primary metagenome ERZ824600 (study PRJEB31778, sample SAMEA3449178) | human gut metagenome | biome: human gut; feature: human-associated habitat; material: faeces | place: United Kingdom | collected 2010/2012 ...
AGTACCAACTTTTATGGTACTCTCACTATAATTTTTATTTGTCATTTATAATTCCTCCTTTTCTATTTTAACGACAAAAAAAGATACAGATTGTCTGTATCAAATTCACTAATATTTATAAGGAAAATAAAGGCTTAAAACTATAATTATTATTTTTTGATTTAAACAACGCTCCAGTAGGTTCATCAGCTAAAATTATAGATGGTTTTGTTATTAAAGCACGACCTATAGAAGTTCTTTGTTGTTGTCCACCAGATAATTGATTTGGCAAATGGTGACGTCTTCTTTCTAATCCTAATAGTTCTAACATTTCATTTAATTCTATTCTATTTACATTTCGACCATCAAGTTCTAATGGTAAAGCTATATTTTCTTCAACGTCTAATATGGGGATTAAATTATAAAATTGATAAATTAAACCTATTTGTCTTCTTCTAAATATTGCTAATTTATCATCGCTCATGCTAAAAATATCTTTATCATTAATGTATACTTTTCCACTTGTTGGTCTATCTACGCCACCTATTAAGTGAAGAAGTGTACTTTTACCACTTCCAGAAGCTCCAACTATGGCTACAAATTCGCCTTTATTGACACTAAAAGATACATTATCTAAAGCAACAACTTTAGTGCTATCTTTCCCGTATACTTTTGTTAAATTTTCAACTTTTAATATTTCCATATATTTTTTCCTTTCATTCAATATAATTATATGACTCTATAAGTGACATCTAAATGACAAAAAATAAAAGATCAAAATTATTTTGATCTTAATTAAATATTAATTGGAATTTTCTTGTTAATAATTGAAAGAAAGTTATTTTATTTATATCTTCATTAACAGTTAATTCTACTACTTCATAGGAATTATTAATTCTTACTTTCATTGTTCCTACTTTGTCACCTTTTTTTATTGGAGCTTTTATATTGTTTACATCAATTGTCAAATCTATTTTAGGATCTTCATCCATTTTATTTTTCAAAAATGTTACTTTTTTACTTGGTACTATCTCAACTTCATCTTTGTATCCTTTTTCAACTTTAGCTTTTTTTAAAACTTTGTCGGTATTTATAGCAGTACCAAGTTCATATTGAGCATAGGCGTAATCTAACATTTCACTTGCTTCCTTATTTCTTAATTCGCTTGATGGTTCATCTAATACTATAGCTAAGATACGCATATTATTTTTTTTAGCTGTTGCTACTAAACAATATCCTGCTGTTTTAGTATATCCAGTTTTTAAACCATCAACACCGTCATAAAATCTAACTAGTTTATTAGTATGTTAATATTACTATAGTAAAAATGGTATCACTTTTTAATGAAATGATACCATGATTTTTTGTTTAAATCAAATAAACATTAATTAATGGAGGTCATCACATGTTATTTATAAAATTGATACATTACTTTCATATTCTATTATGCTTAATTTTTATTATTATCAATATAAATTCTTTTATTTAATTTATTAATATATTTTCGCTTTCAATATTGAAAACTTTAAAAAAATTATCATTATTGTTTCAGTAGTAATGTTCTCTCTAAGATAATTATATTTTTTTAAAATGCTAAAATGAAGTATATTTGAACTGAACCCCAAAAGTTGGACAGTTTATAAATAGTTTCTAATTAAAGGATTGTAACCTGTAATTTACAGGAGACAATCCTTTTAATTTTTCTTTAATTCTATCATAATTATAATAATAAATATCCTCATCATCAATTGGACTTATATTATTGTTTATCATATTTATTTTTCCTTTATCTATATCATAAATGACAATTTCATTTTTTTCACTAAGAAGAACAGATAGAGAAAATCCGACATATCCTGCGCCAACAACACATAATTTCATTTTACTATAATTTTTTAACTGGATTTATCCCTAGAATTTTCATTCCGTTTGATAAAACCGTTTTAGTTGAATTTAATAATGCAAGTCTTGATTGTCTTACTAATTCATCTTCTTCGTTCAATACTGATATATTTTTATAATATCTTGAAAATTTTTGAGCAACATCATATAAATAATTAGTAATAATTACTGATTCTTGAGTATTATATGAATTATTTACAATTTCTGGAAAATCATATAAACTATTTATTAATGAATATTCTAAATCTTCCTTAAATTTATAAACTTCTTCATCAAAGCCACAATAATTTGCTTTTTCTAAAATAGAATTTATTCTCGCATAATTATACAGAAGATAAATAGCTGAATTACCTTGGAAATCTGTTGCTGATTCTAAGTTAAAATTAACTGTTCTTTTTCTATTAACATTTAACATATTATATTTAATACAAGATGCCGCTAAATCTGCAATTTCATCATCAGATAAGTTTGTTCCTTTTTCTTTAAAAGTCATAGCTAGTTTTTCTTTAGCTTTTTCAATAAATTCTTCAAGTAAAACAACTTTACCTTCTCTAGTAGCCATTTTGTCTCCATTTAATAACACAAAATCATATGAAACAAGTTTTGGAGCTGTAAATCCTAGAATGTCTAATGTTGCAGCAATTTGTTGCATATAAACTTCTTGATCTTCTCCTAAAACAATAACATTATTATCTTTATTTCTCTCTAATTTTGAAATAGTATAAGCTATATCTCTTAATGGATATAATGATGTTTTATCTTCCCTAGTAAGAACTAATACTGGTGATTTTGTTGGTATATCGTATCCACTCAAATCAACATATAATCTACCATTTTCATCTTCATGTAATTTTCCTTTTTCTTTTAATTGTTCTAATATTTCTGTGGTTTTATTTTCAAAAACAAAATCTGATTCATGTGTAAATCTATCCCATTTAATATCCATTTTCTTGAAAATTTCTTGTTGTCCCTCAACACATATATCAGTAATCTTTTTAAATTTATCTCGAACTTCTTCATTTCCGTTTTCTAATTCATGCAAGTAATAGAAAATCTTTTCTTCCACTTCTTTATCTGTTTTACTTATATCATTTATTTCTATATATAATTTTAACATATCACTAAATGTAATTGTTTCAATATTACCTAATTTTTCTACCCCTACTAATAACATTGAAATTTGTTTTCCAATATCATTTATGAAATAGTTTGCCTCAACATTATAGCCTTCAAATTTATATAACCTAACTAAAAAATCACCTATAATACTGTTTCTTGATCTACCAATATGTGGTGAAGCATTTGGATTTATTGATGTATGTTCAATTAAAAGTTCTTTTCCATTTCCAATTTTATTTGAACCATAATTGTTTTCTTCTGAACTAATAGCTTCTAGTGTTTCTTTTGCTAAAAAATCTCTATTAATAGTAAAATTTAAATATGGTCCAATAACCTTTACATCAGAAATAATATCTTCATTCATATTTAATTTTTCTGAAATTACTTTTGCTTTTTCATGTGGATTTTTGGCTCCATCTATACTTATAGTAAAACATGGTATAGCAAAATCTCCCATTTCTTCTTTAGGTGGTCTTACAACATCAATACTATCTAGTTTTATACCAACCTTTTCAATTTCTTCTTTAATGTATTTTTTTAAATTCAACATAAAATCCCCTCTTTCACTAACAAAATTTTAATTCGTATATACTATAACGAAAGCCTACCAAAAGTCAATAGTTTTTTTACATAAATGTATTAATAATTTCTAACAAACTCTTTTCCCAATTATTTTTGTAATATTTATTTTTAAACTTTATAATTTTTTTCTTATAGTAAGGTACTTTTCTTATAAATTGTTTTATTTCCTCATCACATATTTTACTCGATATTTTTCCTAAATTGTATTTTTCAATCATCTTAGCATTATAATTTTGTTCATATGTACTTAATGGTATTAAATATGCTGGTACTTCGATTGAAATTGATTCACTTAATAACTGATGTCCTGCTGTAGATATTAAGCAAAAAGCATTTTCAAGATCACTTTTAAATTCATTTGAAAAAGTTTTAAAAGTAATATTGTTTGAATCAATATTAAATTTTTCTTTCGTATAAATAATTACATTATAATCTGTTATATCTTTTAACGACTTTACAATCTTTTCATAATTATTTGAATTTTCATATGGCGAAAAATATACTAAAATATGATTTTTCTTGTTTTTCACCTCATTTAATGGAGATATTATTGGTGGAACAACTTTAACACTATCATCTTTTATAGTTATAGGAAAAAAAGATGATATTATTTTATAAGAATATTTTGGGAAAAAATAATTAATTCTTTTCTTTTCTTCTAAAATAGAAAAATTTTTGATTTTTAGTTCATCTAAATATAGAAATTTTGATTGTTGTTCCATACAAATTAATGGTATATCTGTTGCATAAGAATATTGAGCAACATTAGGTTCATAATCTGTTATTACTAAGTCTGGCACTCCTGAAAAAGCAGCTTCTACATTCATAGAAAATTTTAAAAATCCAGCAAATTGATCTATCTTTACTTCTTGATATTTTTTTATTGAAGTCTCAAAATCAATTCCTTTTGAATTACATGCTATCCATGGAATAAAAATTTCTAAAACTTTAAATTTTGGGAATTTATTTTTAAAATAATTAATATTATTATTATTAGTAGTAGTAGCTATAACTATTTCATGACCATTATTCATTAGCAAATTAATTACATTTGTTTGTCTACTTAAATGTCCATTTCCAATTCCACAAATTCCAATTAATATTTTCATTCAAAATAAGTCTCCACAACATGTTTATCATCTTTATTTTTTGTTACTTTTATAATTGAACCATTTATTAATGTATGTACCGGATCTGTATGTCCTATATCTGTATTTATATAAATTGGAATATATAAATCAAAGAGATTATAATTAATTGCATCTTTTAGTGTTGTTCCTGTATAATTAATTTCATTTTCAATTCTTCCAAATAAAATAGCTTTACAACTAACAAACCATCCTGAATTTTTAAATTGCCACATTGTTCTTAATATGTCTTCATTTGTCATTTCTGCCACGTCAAAATACCAAACTATACCATCTTCTTGATATTTTTTTATAAACTTTTTAACACAGTCATATTTTGTTCCTATTATATCCTTTAAAGAATCTAAGCATCCGCCTATAAGCCTTCCATTAAATTCTTTTTCTTTTGTTATACATTCCCATGGTTGTTCTACTTTATCATCGTCTATTTTATACCCATATTCAATTTGCTTTGGTGTTTTTCCATTTAAAAATTCAATGTTATTTTTTAACATTAATTCTGGTAAACTATCATCGCCAAATGATTTTGCGTTAAAACTATATACTGTGGCAATATCCAATTTAGTTGTTATATAAAATAACAAGGGTGTAATATCAGATTGTCCCTGTATCCACTTTGTATTTTTTTTCAATTGATTAAAATCTATTAAATTCATAATTTGAATTAAATAGTCTCCGCCTGAACATGCAATCAATGCTTTTAATTCTTTGTTTTTTATTGCATTGTCAAATTCAACCGATCTATTAAATGCAGATGAGCTAACTCCATTTTCAGTATTTCTTACATATTGGTCTTCGATTACAGTGTATCCATAATCATTTAATTTTTCTATTCCCTTTTCAAATTTTTTCAACTTTTTACTTTTTATACCATTTGAAGGTGATATGATTCCTATTGTATCACCTTTTTTTATTTTTTCTGGATAAATCATTTCCTCAACTCCTTTATTTTTTCTTCCTTTCTATATCCTAGTCTATCTAAACACTTAATCAAAAATTTCTTATATAATCCTTGTATATTATAATATTTTTCCTTGTTAGTTTCATATTCATTTACTATATTAATTAAATATTTATAAAAATTACTCTGATTACCCATTTCAATAGATCTATTTAAATTATAACAAACTAATGACATTTTATAAATTAAATCATTGCCTGATTTTATGTTTTTTTCATTATTTAATTCATCTATACTAGTAACAACATTAGTAAATAATTTAATATTATTTTTGTATTTATTCAATTTATCATAATCAATAATTGTATCATTACTATTAATGATCATTAATATTTTTAATAAATCTTGATAATCAATATTATCGTTGTTTATTTCTAAATTATTTTTTTCAATAAATTCATTTAATTTTTCAGACCATGAATTAATATTACGTTCATCAGCATTCCTACATATTTCATACGTTAAAAATCTACTTCTTAAATCATAATTTTCTTTCAGCAACTTTTCTACTTTTAATACATGAGTACTTTGGTTTGCACCTATGATATTAAATAATACATCATTACTATTATCTAAAATTGAATTAATAAACATTAATTCTTGCAACGAATATTTTAATTCACCATTTTCTTTTAATTCATCTATAAAATTTGGATTATTTTTTAATGATTTATATAATTTTTGATTTGAATATAATTTTGACTCAATTAAAAATTCTTTTGGAACTAATCTTAATTGATTTAAAAATGCAGAAATTTGTTTTAAAGCTGATAAATCATATTCTTCTAATTTTCTTAAAATATCACTAGATATATTATTGTTAACAAGCATCACAAATAATTCATCGGCTGTCGTGTTTATGTGATTTTTTTCAATGAAATCTTTTAATGATTTTAGACTTATGTCTCCAAAACCATAAAAACTTTTGACATTTTGTCCTATCATACTTGTTAAAGAATTTTCTATAACTAAATTTCTTACTTGTGCCAATTTAGGAATACATTTATGTGGATGAGTGTCACCATATCTAATATAAAAATTGCTATCGTACATTTTTCCATCGTTCATAAAAAACTCAATTTCCTCTATACATTTTGATAGTGGAATTTGAAAATGTGGATATCCATTGATAAATTCACAATTTGTAAAAGTTTCTGTGGGATTAGTTATTGAAAATGTCCCATCAGAGTACTTTTTTGTATAAATTAAATTTTCATTTGTATATAAATGTTTTGACTTAATATACTCTATTAAAGGCGTATTATAAGATAAATATCTATTTTCTTCTGTAGTATATATCATTTAAATTTCCTCTTTACTATCATGTTCATTAAATGAAACTGGCATAAATGATATTTCATGATGAACACCTTGTGGACAATACTTACAATAGTCAAAACAGATATTTTTACATTTATTCAAATTTTCTAATTTCATAAACTCATCAATTTCATCATAATTTATTTTATATTGATATTTGCTTTTAAAATATTCATGTCCTGGGCATGGGTCTACTGTTCCATTAGGATAAAATGTGAAATGTTTACCACTCCAATGACAATTTTCATTATCTTTATGGTACTGATATAATACTGTTCCATCATTGTAATAGTTATCTAATGATTTCATAATATTATTTTTTATATTATCGTCCACTACTTTTTTATTAATTATTTCTTTCATCTTCGGAATTATATTGTTTTTAAAGTCATTTATTTCTTCACAGCTTAATCTTACTTCTGGCAAATTAATTGCATCTTCTAAATATGACGGCCAAAATAAATTTGTATCGCTATCAATTGCATAATTAAGTAATTGTGGCATTTGCTTATAATTCTCTTTCATAATTATTGTTTGAATAATAAATATAAATTTATATTTTTTCTTTAACTCTTTTATAACTTCAACCGCTCTCATACTTTTATCAAAGATAAGTCTGTTTCCTCTTGTTTCAATAATACTATTTTCATCCAATCCATATATTGATAAAACTATTTGATCTAATCCATTTTTTAACCAAGATTCTAGGTTTTCTTTTGTAACATTCCAGCCATTTGTATTTATTCTTGTCGCTAATTCATATTTTTTTGCTATTTTTATATAATCATCAATATTTCTTACCATGGTTGGTTCTCCACCAGAAATGCAAACATATGAACCATTCAATTTTTTTATATTTTTACATATTTTTTCAAAAACATCTATATCAAAAATACTATTTTTTTCATTTTTTAATTTGAAATTTTCTTGTCTATCACGACAACATTTACAATTACCCGGGCAACCTGTTGTTAATTTTACAATAAAATTGTAATCTTTATTCATCATTATCATCTCCTTTGCACAAGATTTTACTTCCTTCTTCTACAATAATATTCATTGGAGCAGAAACATATTTGATAGTGTTATTGATTAATAAATCATCAACAATTTTTAGGATTTTTTTCGAATTACTTTTATTTAGAAATATCGGTGATGTTAATTCACCATCAAACAAAATTGTTTCACCACATAATAATCTAGAAAATTTTTGGTATAGATACCAACAAGATTCTTCTTTAGATATGTAATGAATATTATCATCTCCATTATTAATGTATGGTAACATAAATCCAATTATCTTTAAATTACTGTCATAGCAATACTTATTATTATAAAAATATCTATCATTAACATTAAATATTGAGTTATTTTTATCTTTTATATCTTCTTTTCTTACTGATATAAAACTAGTAGCTCCTATTATATAACCATCTTTAATAGCAACATAATTATCTGAAATTAAATTATATTTATATTTAGATGAAATGTTTATTGCTGAAGATGTTTTTCCTTGCCAAAAATCTCCTATTACAAGCAATGCATTATTTTTGTTAGCAATACATGATGCTGGTATTATCAAAATATTTTCTTTGATTAATAATTTTTGAAAACATTGTGTTATAAATTTAGCTATATAACTAATATTGTCTCCTATAGTTCCATATAAAAATATTTTATTATTCCTTATTCTATAATTTGTTTTTTCAGATTTATTAATAATAATTTCTAAATCCTTTTTCAAATTTACTGAATCTTGAATTTTAATTATACTAGGGCAAAATCTCTTTAACCAAAAATCCAACATTTCATTTGGCTTTTCATACAATTTAATAGAGATTTTTTTATTAAAACAACTATAATAAAATGTCATTATTTTCACCACCTTAAATTACAATATAATCAATTAATAGTTTATCTATCCGTTTTTCATTTTTTAAATGTATACCTATACCACCAGAATTTATCCATTTTTCAATATTATTACTATAATCATCAATCAAAATATTATCTTTGGGATTAACAATTATATTTTTATCTATATAATAAGGAACTGAAATAATCTGTATATTTTTTAACTTTCTATAAACAAAATTTTCTTTGGCTGATTTTTCTTTATCCGAATAAACATGTGTTAAAATTACAACTTTATTTTGTTGGGATTTTTTTTAAAATTGTTAAATTATTTTCTATTTCATTACAATTTTTTAAAAAATAATCCCATGGAAAATTTTTACATGTTTCTTCTGAATTTCCTTTTATTTTAAGTTCTTTGCTTATAAATTTGGGAGTATCCACAAGCACACCGTCAAAATCTATATAAATAACTTTATTCATTATTTTTTTCCAAATTCTTTTATTTTTCTTTTAGCTTTTGTAGTTTGTACTTTATCAAGCCATTCTTCTCTTGGCCCGTATGATAATACATCTGTAATAATTCTAACTCTATCTTTTGTTTTTAATTCATGTTCCGGACCGACAACTTTATCATTTACAACTGCTGATACCATAGTATTACCTAAATCAGAATGAATTTTATATGCAAAATCAATTGCAGTTGCACCTTTAGGAAGCTCAACTATATCTCCTTTTGTTGTATATACATATATTTTGTCTGAAAATAATTCTGACTTTACTTGGTGAACAAATTCTTGATTATCACCAAACACTCTATTGATCTCAACTAGAGATTTAAAAAATTGATACTTTTGTTTCAAATCTTCTTGCATAACATCTCTTGCATTGCCTTTTTGAATATCCCAATATGCAGTTAATCCAAAAGATGCAATCTTATCCATGTCGAATGTTCTTATTTGAGTTTGGACTAATCTATCATCTTCTCCAAAAACGGTTGTGTGCAATGATTGATACATATTTGTTTTAGGATTATATATATAATCCTTAAATTTATCATTTATTGGGTGATATTTTGAATGTATAGAACCTAATGTCAAATAACAATTTGCAATTGAATCAACCATTATTTTTAATGATAATAAATCATGAATATCTGAAAGTTTATGTCCTTGTTCTAATCTTTTATATATCCCATAAATATTTTTTGTTCTTACTTTTATATCATGTGGTATATCTTGATTAGTAAGTATGGAATTTATCGTAGTAAGCATTTCATTTAAGCAATGTCTACTATCATCTTCAACTCTTAGTTTGATTTCTTCTATTATTTTATATTTATCTGGATATAAATATTTAAGAGATAAATCTTCTAATTCTGATTTAATTCTATATGCTCCTATATAATAAGCAAGTGGTACAAATATATCCATTGTTTCCATAGAATTTTCCTTTTGTTTAAATTCAGACTTAAATTGTAATGTTCTCATATTGTGTAATCTATCAGCTAATTTAATAATAATTATTCTAACATCTTCTGTAATGCCAGTAATTATCTTTCTTGTATTTGCCATATTTTGATCTTGCTTAGATGAGAAATTCATTTTAGATAATTTGGTTACTCCATCTACTAAGTTAGCAACATTTTGATTAAAGTCATGCGATATATCCTCTTTTGTAGTATTGGTGTCTTCTAATGTGTCATGTAATAACCCCGCACATATTGTATCTCTATCAGCATGCATTTCAGCAAGTATATAAGCAACATTTAATGGATGACTTACATATGGTTCTCCACTTTGTCTTGTTTGACCTGAGTGTAAATTTGCCGCATATTCATATGCTTTTTTTACAATTTCAATTTCGCTAAAATTATATTCTTTTAACTTATCTAATAAATCTTGCAATTCAATATTATTCATTTTAACACCTCCAATAAAAAAGTCGTCGCAAAAACTTACGTTTAACATGCGCCGACAAGACATAATTTTAAATTTAGGCAGAAATTGAAGCATGATCAAATAACACTAACACTATTAAAAATGTTAATGCATTTTTCTTTAAGACAACATTTAAATATCATATTTGCTAATTTTCTCATACTATCTTCATCCTAAGTAATTTAGATAGTATTTTACCATATTTTACCATATAGTCAACCCCATTTTAAAAAAAATTAAATTAATGTAATTTTTTTTAAATTAAACTTCAAAAAAAAGAATCTGATTTTAATATTTCAGATCCTCTTTAATTAGATTTAATATTTTATTATGTTTTTTAGCAATACAACTTTGTGTACAATTAAATATCTTTGCTAATTTTTTTTGAGTTATTTTTTTAGTTTTAATACCATACAAACTACATATAATAAAATTATCTTCATTACTTAATTTATTCAAAGATTTTTCTAATTCTTCTTTTGTTTCTTTTCTTATTAACATATCAAGAATCTTTTCTTCTTTTGATGGAATAATATCCAATAAATATAAATCATCTTTTATTTGTAAATCTAATGGTTCTTCATTAAATGATTTCCTTTTAAATATATCTTTATATCTATTATGAATACATCTTGACGCATAAGTAATAAATTTAACATCGCAATCATCTTTATATGTATCATAAGCTATAGTTAATGCTATTATTCCTTCATGAAAATAGTCTTCTTCAAAATCTTTATTATAATTATATAAATTTCTATAATGAGATAATATTTTATATACTATGTTTTGGTAATTTAAGATAGTTTCTTCTCTCAAACTAATCTCCTATCTTAAACTATAAATAACTCCTTACATAATATAATTAATCTAATTTTTAACAATAATAACTTTACTTTCTTTTAGGGAATAACCCGATACACATCACCTTTTCTTTCTGTTTTTTAAAGATTATTTTTAAGCAGGATAAAGGAATTGATAGCATATTCTTATTTATTTCCCATAAATAAAGGACAAACAATGCTATCAAATCTTATTTTGCACTTGCAAAATTAATCATAAATTATGGAAGAATTCATCCATAAATCTTTTTTTATCCTTTATTTTTCTAGTAAAATTCAATCCATAGAATAATCCAACTTACTACCATACTTATAAAAACTAAGGATGATTAAAGACATATTATATTTTTATGAACACCTCTCTTTCATCAAAGAAAAAAGTGCTGATACAAAACATAAAAGTCTGTACTAGCACTTTCTATTCTTTATTTAATTTTAATATTTGTTTATTCATTTGTCAAATCGTCACTCTCTCTAAATTCACTTAATAAATCTTCCATTTCTTTTCTTTCTTCTTCAGTAGGTTCTACTGATTCACATCTTTTACCATGCCATAACATAACACCATCTGTATCATAAGATATAATTTTATTAACTATTTCTTTATTATTATTTATCTTATTATTATATTCCTTCATATAAGTAATTTCTTCTTCCTTATTTACTACTTCGTTATTACTTATCCCTTTCCATACATTACTTTTTAGAGTAATACTTCTTTGTTTAACTAAAATTTCATTTCTAATATATTTAACATTTATTAAATCTAAATCTTTTAACTTTTTTATCGTAACAGATATTGCCTTTGACTTAACTCCGAATAAATTAGCAAAATAACCATTACTAGCAAAACAAGTATTATTGTATTTATCATTCCTACAAAAACCTACTATTCTTATATAAATTAATTTATCTAAATAAGATAAATCCTTTCTAGATAAAAATTGCTCTGGTACATAAGCATATACCAAAACATATTTATCTATAACAAACACTTCCTTTAATTTTTTTCATTAAATCATCCACCTTTCTAAATTAAAACTATTCCATATAAAAAGGCTCACATCTAAGTGAACCATTTAAAATATTACTTCATCAATTATCACATCATTACCTTCCTTTTTTACTTTTATTTCTTTAACAAATCTTTCTAGAAACATTTTCTTTTCATGATTGTTTAAATGAATAAAATTATTTTTTAAATTAACTATAACTTCTTTAATAATTTCTTCATTAGTTAGATCTTCTTCATTAGAATATTTATTAATTTTATCTAACTCATTATTTAACACTTCTAATTTGGAATCAATTACACTTTTTACTTCTTTAAAAGTATCATAATCAATTTCATCAGTACTAAATAATTCTGTCATATCTTTTTTCTTTTTATTTAATTTTTCAATTTGCTCTTGTAAATCTAAAGTATCATTGTTTTCTATTATCTTTTTTTCTTTCTTTAAAATACTTTTATCAAATTCTAAATCTTTAATATTATCTAAATAATTAATAAATGCATTTTCTATTTTAATATGAGAAAATCCTGGAGCATTACAGCTATTATTGTTATGCCCATTACACTGATAAGTAATATATTTTTTGCCACTTTGAAGTTGTTGCCTAGCATGATATTTCCCTCCACATAAACTACATCTTAATACTCTAAAATAATAAGTATCATCAGAAGAGTATTTCTTATTATGAAATTTCTTTCTTTTCTTCATCAAATTGCTAACACTATTAAATAAGTCATCATTAATAATAGGTGTTATATTTTTGCCACTTACTTCAAAGCCATTTTTCCTTCCTACTCCATATCTTACATTGCCAATATAAAGAGGATTAGTAAGTATTGAATAAATAGTTGACTGATTCCAATGCCCTCCCCTTTTAGTTGGTACATTTAAATCTTTTAACTTTTTAGCAATTTTAACCATAGATTCGCCATCTAAATACCAATTAAATATTTTCTTAACATAAATTGCTTCATTTTTATTAACTTTAAGTTTCCCAATACCCGCTAAATAATCATAACCAAAAACTCCATTACAATTAGTATAATTACCTTCTTTAGTTTTTTGTTCATATCCAAAAGTAACTCTTTCTGCTAAATTTTCTCTTTCGAATTCTGCAAATATTCCAATAATCTTAACAAACATTCTTCCAACAGCATTTGAAGTATCTATTTTTTCCGTTTGAGAGTTAAAAGTACAATTATGACTATCAAATAGTTCTATTAAATAAATAAGGTCTTTAACACTTCTAGTAAGTCTATCTAATTTGTATATTAAAACATTATTTATTTTTCCTTTCTTTACATCCTCAATTAGTCTTGATACTTCTTTCCTATCGGTTAAATTTTTACCACTTATACCATCATCAACATAGTAATCTACTATATCCCAATCATTACTTTCTGCATATTTAGTTAATTTATCTTTTTGAGCGTGAATACTAAATCCTTCAGTAGCTTGTTCTTCAGTAGATACCCTGCAATAAATTGCTGTCTGCATAAGTTAATATCACTCCTTCCTAATTAGAAGTAATACCTTTCCTTTCACTTAAGATTTTTGGAACACTAGTATTTAAGAAAAATTTCATAATCTCTAAACTAATATTTTTAGATAAACAAGTCATATATCAACCTCCTTTTTTCTAACTCATTCATCTAATTATACGGGTTAGTTATTCAAATATTCCAAAACACTATAGTAATATTCACTTACAAACAAATTTATTTTGTATGTTAGTTTTTTATAAAACCCTTATTTATAAATAAAAAATACTATAGTAATTTTTCACTATAGCATTTTTAGTACACGACTTTATTAGTATTAACTAACCATAATCTTCTATTGGTATTTTCTCTTAAATAACTTTCATATAAAGATGTATATTTAAATATTTCTTCATGCTTTACTAATTCTAAAGCTATTTTAGCTAAATCATTAGCAGTTGTATAGTGTCCTTCAGTTGTTAAGCCGTGAGAATTTTTAAATACTGTATTAGTTAAACCTAATTCTTTAGCTCTTTTATTCATAAGACTAACAAAATTTTCTTCAGTTCCAGCTATTTTTTCAGCTAAAGCAACTACAGCATCATTACCGCTCGCGATAGCTATTCCTTTAAAAAGATCTTCAACAGTCATTCTTTCATTGGTTTCTAATAGTATTTGACTTCCACCCATACTAGATGCATGAGCACTTACAGTTACTACTTGATTCCAAGATAAAACACTTTTGTCAATTGCTTCGACGATCAAAAGCATTGACATCATTTTAGTTAAAGATGCTGGTTCTAATTTTTCGTGGGGATTTTTTGAAAATATTATTTCACCTGTGCTTGCTTCTAAAAGCAATGCTGCTCTAGCATTTGTTGCTAAAGTTACCTCAGCACGAACAAAAAAAGGAATAAAACACAATAAAATTAATATAAATTTTTTCACATTCCACCTCATTTAAAAATATGAAAAAAAATAGTAAAAATTACTATTCTTTTAATAAACTTATATGCTTTATTGTTATGCAGTGGCTTTTTTTATGTATATATAGCACATATCATCTTGATAATACAAATCATATTCTTCCATTTCATCAAGAAAATAATGTAATTGGTTGACTTTATATGTTAGTATTACATCAAAATCATAATGTTCTAACAATTCACGGGTATTTTCTCTTACTTCGCCTATTTTTAAAGAGTTTGGTAATATTTCTGAACTAAATACATCACCTAGACCATATGAAAATATTTTTACATCATCAAGTAAATTGTATTGATCTAGTTTATATAATAGATAGCCACCACCACCAAAATCATTAAATAGTCTTTTAGGTTTTAATTCGCCTATTTTTTTTACAGCTTCGTCACTATAGTATCCATTATTATCAATAACACCAACTGTTTTAAGAGTTTTTATTTGCTTATATCCTGCTAATGTACACGTAGCCACTAATAATAAGCAAAAACAAATGTAAATTGGTTTTTCTAATTTTCTGAATGGTTTTTTTAAAGTTTCATACACTTCATTGCTTACAAAGAAATATTTTCCTAAATTCCACATCGAATAGATTGCATACATTCCTATAAATCTTTGACTTTTCAAACACATATAAAAGAAAAGTAATTGAAATGCAATTTCATAGAATTTCATTTTATGTTTTGTTAATATTAGATTAAAGATAGGAATAGCTATTAGCATGAAAATATACATCCCGAAAAGGCCGTGGAAATCTGGGCTCATCCATTCTACAATATTATTTAACATGTTATTATCAGCCATGTTAGTAAATGGATATAGGATCATTTTATATCCAAATGGATTTAAACAACTAGCAATTAATGTTAATATTAATACTTTTATTAACGTTTGAATTTGAGTTTTTGAAAGATTATTAGATGACCAACGTTCTTCTTTAAATTTAAATATTTTTAAAAATAGTTCACATAATAGAACACCTATTATAAAGATATATGATAAAGAAGAGCCACCATGGAAATTTACCCATAATATTTGTAATATAGGAATTGTATAAATTAATTTTTGATATTTTTTTTCATCATCTAAATAGCTAAATAGTATATAAACTAAATATGCCATAAAAACTAGACTCAAGATATATGGACGTGGTCCTGTAACTTTAAAAAATATAGTAACCATTAATAAATAAACTAACTTAAAATCAAATATTTTCTTTAAATTTACCTTTAACATTTTTGCTAGCAATATATATAAAATTAAAAATATTACTAACATTATAGCCAAACACCCTACTGGACCTAATTTGTACATTATTAACTCTGTTAGCCATTCATGTGATGTCCATTCGTATGGGCCATGCCATGTAAATAGTTCGCTTTTTGGAATTGTATGGGTATTACTTATGTAATGTCCAATAACATAATGCCAAAACCAATCATTATCAGTTATTGGTTCTAATGACATGATTAACCCCATAATAAACGTAAATATAACTCCCATAAAGTTTTCCTCCTACAACTTTATTTTCTTAAGTTCTTCACCAAGAACATCTTCTATTTCTTTTAAATGACCTGTTTTAGAATTTTTCAATTTATAATGTTGGATAAGACCATATCCAGGATATTCATTACCTTCTACTATAACAGGACCTTTTTCAGAGAAAGCAACATCCCAACCGATGTAGCGCACTTCAAGAATTTCTTTGTGAGCCCCAATACATATATCAAAAGCTTTTTGTACATCTTTGATACAAACATCTTTAAATTTTTTATGTGTAAGTGGATGAGATTCATAAATATTGCCATAATCATCAATAACGTTGCTATTTATTTTACCATCTTTATCAAACGAGCAATATAAATCATTAGTACAACCTATAATCGCCGTTTCGTCTTGATTTATTCTTAAAGCATTATTTAATAGATGAATTTTACCATCTTTATCTACCAATGTAATTACTCTAAAAGAATTTACTACATTAGGATTTATTTCGTTTAATTCTTTACTTTGAACTATAGCTTCTTCAACTAAAAATTGACCATGTTCTTTTAATTCATGATACAAATTTTCTACTTCGTAGTTTTTAACTATTATTTTCTTAACTCCATGTCCACCTTCACCTATTGGAGTTTTAGCAAATACTACTTCTTGATTTTCTAAAAATTCTTTAAATTCTTCTAATGTTGCAATTTTTAGATTTATATAGTTGCGTTTTAAATATTTTTTAAAATATTGATTAAAAACTAATTTATCATTTAGAAGTACAGTGTATTTGGGATTATTTAAATATGCAAGTATTTTGTAAAACTTTTTAGCTGTCACGAATGTATCTTTTTCTTTTTTACTTAAATTGATATAATCACCACGAAAATAATCTGTATATCCACAACCTCTTGTCAAAAAGTTGATAAATATATCAGCTTTTATATATAATTTTGATTTCCCAGTATTTTTAGAAATTGTTTCAATGTGCTTGTTTAATCTTGCTTTATCTATTCCTCTTATTTTTCTTAAGATCCATCTTGTTACATTCATATTTCTCCCTCTTTGTTTTCCGTATAGATTTTTTTATTGTTATTACCAATATTTATCAGCATTTCTGCTAGGCCAATTCCTTCAAATCGGCTTAATGTTCCCAATGAAATTCCTTTACCTAAAATTATTACTGCATCATTTATTGACACTTTTTTATCTATAGAAATGGTCATCATGTTCATTCCTATACTTCCCACAACATCGTATTTTTTATCATTTATCATTACATATCTTCCATTGTTTTTATTTCCTATTCCATTGGCATAACCTATAGGAAGTATTGCTATTCGCATATTTTTCTTAGCACGATAAGTGCAACCATAACCAATATATTCGCCCTTTTTTACTTCTTTAATTTGAATTATTCTTGTTTGCATTGACATTAATGGTTTCACATTAATCGTAGTATTATTAATTGTTTTACTTAATTTGTAAATTTTTTGATAGCAAATATTTCTTAGAATTTTTATTTTATTTTTTATACCCTTATTACTTATTTTATAGCCTACATCATATCCATACATTAAAATTCCTAGTCTTGTCCCATTCACATATGGCAATTTTTCATGAGATAACATAACTATCGAATTAGCTAAATGAATAATAGGTATTTTAGTTAAATCAATTAAAGATGTTAACTCTTGAAATTTTTCTACTTGCTTATCGTAATGTTTATCAATTAAACCTGTTGTTGCAAAGTGTGTAAAGATACCTTCTATAAAAATATTTTTATTTGTATCTTCAAATATTTTTTTTACTTCATTTTTATTTTTTATACCTAATCGATTCATTCCTGTATCAAGCTTTAGATGTACTTTTATTTTTTGAGATAAATTAATTTTTTTCAATTCATTATAGTAGTTATAATCATGTATTGTTAATGTTATATTGTTCATAGCTGCTTCTTTTAATCTACTTAATGATATTGGTTGCAAGCACAAGATAGGAATTTCTTCATTTATTTTTCTTATTTCTAGTGCTTCATCTAGATATGATACAGCTAAATAATTTATGCCACCTTTTATTAATTCGTTAACTATATCTTTTCCATGTCCATAGAAATTAGATTTAACAACTCCAATATAATATTTATATTGTGGATGATCTTTTATAATTGTTTCAACATTTTTAGCAACAAATCCTAAATTAATTTTTACAATTGTATCATTCATATTTTCTCCTATTTATTTTTAACTTTTTTAATATTTTGTCTATTTCTTCTTCACTAAAGATTTTAAAAATTAATTTTGTTTTATACGTAATATATATGTATATTGGAACAAATATTAGTCCTGAAATTCCTACTTTAAGCAAATTATAATTGATATTATTTAATAGACTTTCCTTTAAAATAAACGAAGTTAATAGTAATAATGTACTTACAATAGTTATTTTAAATAATAATTTAAATATTTCTTTATATTTGAAATTCAATTCTTTTTTTAGATTTATGAATACTATAGTAATAGATATTAATTGACCTATCATTGTTGAAATGATTGTACCTATAATGGGATAAAATTTAATTTTGTTTAATAAAAGAATCAAGGGAATATCAAAAACCGCATTTACTATTATTCCTATAATAGTGTTTAGATAAACTAACTTATATTTTTTCATTCCCTGCAAAATCATATTTATTACTAAATGAATACTAAATAGTATACTAACAACAGATAAAACTGCTAGAATTACTCCACCATAAGGGCTACTTCCATAAAAGATAGAATATATTTCTTTTGAGTATAAAATTATAAAGAATGAAATAGGTATGCTTACAAAATTTATAATATTAATGGCTTGATTAAATTTTTGATTTAATTCTTTATGCTGATTTTTTAAATAATTATCAACAATAAAAGGTACAATACTTGCACAAAGACCTAAAGCTAAAGTATTTATAATCATACAAATTTTGGGTGCCCATGTTACAATTATGCTGGCAATAAGTTCACATTGACTAGCATCATATCCTATTAAATATAGTCCTTTAATAATAAACTTGAAATCGATTAATTCATATATATTTTGAGAAACTGATATTATGGTTGCTGGCAAAGCATATATGGCTATTTTTTTTATAATATTTTTAGAATTATTTAGATTTTTTTGAGGTATTTCTTTAACTGAAATATATTTTTTACGTTTTTTATTTAAATATAAATATGCTATTATGGCTCCTATTGTTGTTCCTGAAAGGGCAAAAGATATTCCAACAGGAATGCTAAAATGCAAAATATTTATTGTTAAATAAGAACCAACAAGAACAACAAATATTCTAACTAATTGTTCTATTAGTTGGCTAAATGTTGATGGAGTTATATATTTATTACCTTGCATGTATCCTCTAGTAACGCTTAAAAATGGTACTATCAATAAGCAGAACGAAATTACTCTTATTACTAAAACTATTGATTCTATTGATTGACCACCCTTAATATCACCTATTATAAATAGTCCAATGGATCGAGCAAAGATAAAAAGTACTAAAAAAGCGATAGTGGAAATGATAGAAATTATTTTAGTAGATACTTTATACGCATATTCACGTTCTTCTATTTGATTTAAGGCATTATATTCGGCAATCATTATACATATTGCAGTGGGAATTCCACTTGTTGATATGTTTAAAAGTAAATTATATACATTATATGCATATGAATATAAAACGCCGCCCTCTGTTCCTACTATCTTATAAAATGGTATTACATATAGTACTCCCAGTATTTTAGTTATTATTAATAGTATATAAGAAATGATTGTACCTTCTGTAAAACTATTTTTTTTCATTTTTACCTCTTAATCTATATAACGCTATATTTTATAGCTTTATTTATATTTTATCATTACATCAACTAGATGTCTATTATTTATTCTTATAATGAAAAGATTGAAAAAAATAATTTTTATTCATTCCAACCTAATATTTTTATTAATTTTTTATCGGCATAATTATATGCTGATAATGGATAGTTTTGACGATCTGTCGAATTGGAAGTAGTTAAAACATCAACAATTTTTCCATCTTTTTCAACTAATCCCGAAACAACTATAGTATGAACGTAAGAATTATTAGCACCAACTTGCATAATATCGCCTTTTTCAGCATAAAAATAGTTTACATCAGTTACAGAACATAATCCTGCTCCTGTATTATTTCTGGCATAACTATAAAAATAACTTACACCTGTCCATGATGGTGTTCTGCCTTTTTCAGCAGTTGTTTCATCAACTAAACTTCCATAGTATTTCCACTTATAATTACCAGTTACATCCATAGGTATACCCCCGGCATAAATAACTTGAGAAGCGTAATTTTGACAATTTCCTCCATATACAGCAAAATCAAAATAATCACTATTCCTAGTTAATGCATATTTTTCTAGATAAATATAAGCGGAATTGTGGTCATAACTATGATCACATTTTTTAGTAGTAATACCTTTATTTTCTAGATATGATTCGTAATATAATTTTTCATTTTCAACTGATTTTTCAACTTTTTCTAAAGCATTATTTACTAATTCGATTAAATCTTTTTTAGTTTCAGTTTCATCTTTAGTAATTTTATAGTAATCAGTTATTATATTATAGAAATCAGCTGCTTTTTCTACTTTAACTAATTCGTTATTGGCATTAAAGGTAAAAATATTTTTTACTCCTTGCGTAACAGATTCTATATCATCCATAAAATTGAAAGTTACTTTGCTATCTTCTAAAATTGTTATAGTAATTAAATCATCATTATTTTTTATTTCTTTAATTGTTAAAGTGTAATTACCATCTTTTAGTTTTAAATCATTTCTTTGTAATAAGCGATATCTAACGAAATAATTCATAGCCATTTGTGTTAAATTTGCTTCATTTTGAGCTGATGGACTAAAAAGATAAGTAAAATTATATTCATTTAATTCTTTCATTGTTAGAAAATATAAATCAAAGTAAGAAATAATTTTATTTTTTATTTCATCATTTATTGATAAACCACTTATATTTTTAAAATCTTTTAAAAATGTTGTTTGTTTAGGGGTATAAGAATCTTTTTCTTTAGTTGAAGTGCATGATTTTATTAAAAATATAATTCCTATTATTAATACTAATAAAATAATTATGGGTTTCTTTTTTAATTTAATTTTTCGTTTATTCATTTTTCACCTACTTTAGTTGGTACCAATTATCACCATATTCTATTTCTACTTTTAAAGGTACTTTAAGTTCACACACGTTTTCCATAGTTGTTGTCATGATTTTTACTACATCTTCTAATTCTTCTTTTTTGCAGTCGAATACTAGTTCGTCATGAACTTGTAAAATCATTTTTGATTTTAGATTTTTTTCTTTTAAAGCTTTAGCAATTCTAATCATTGCTATTTTTAAAATATCAGCACTTGTTCCTTGAATTGGGGTATTAAGTGCTATTCGTTCACCACTATTTCTTATTATATAATTTTTATTAGCTAATTCGGGAATATTTCTTTTACGATTAAAGAGAGTTTTAACATAACCATTTTTATAGGCTTCAGCTATTTCTTTTTCCATAAATACTTTAATTCCTGGATAAGTTATAAAATAATTATCAATAAACTCTTTAGCTTCTTTTACAGAAATATTTAAATTCTCTGCTAAACCAAAGCTACTTATACCATAAATAATACCAAAATTAACAGCTTTAGCCATGCGGCGCATATCTTTGGTAACTAATTCTTCTGGAACTTTAAAAACATCACTTGCTGTTTTAGTATGAATATCTTTGTTTTCTTTAAAAGCTGTTATTAAGGCTTCCGAATCAGCCATGTGTGATAAAATACGAAGCTCAATTTGTGAGTAATCACCACTCAATATTAAAGAATCTTTACTAGGAACAAAAGCTTTTCTAATTAATTTTCCTAATTCACTTCGAACTGGTATGTTTTGTAAATTTGGTTCTATTGATGATAAACGACCGGTTCTTGTTAATGTTTGGGTATAAATTGTATGAATTTTACCATCTGCCATGATGGTATCTTTTAATCCCTCAATATAAGTGGAATACAATTTAGAAATTGCACGATATTCAATTATTTTATCAACTATTTGATATTTTCCACTTAATTTGGTTAAAACTTCCATAGAAGTTGAATAACCATTACTATTTTTCTTACCATGTGGCAAATTCAATTTTTCAAACAAAATTTCACCTAATTGTTTAGGAGAAGAAATATTAAAAACATCTCCAGCTAAGTTATAGATTTCAGAACTAATTAGTTCAAGTTTAATTTGAAATTCTTCACCTAATTCATCAAGCGTTTTTCTTTCAACATACACACCATTGTATTCCATATCACCCAAAACTGTTGCTAATGGATGCTCAATATCATAATAAAGAGAGTGCATTTCTTCTTTTACTAATTCTTCATTAAAACGACTATATGTTTCATATATAAACTTAGCTTTTAAGCTAGCATTTGCTGCTATTTCTTCAATTGGTGGCTCTTTATATTTATTGTTTTTACCATACATTATTTCATAAAAAGGAATTTCATATCCATTGCTATTAGCAATCACGGCTATATCATCTTTGATTGTATAGTCTAATAAATAAGCAGCAATCATGGTATCAAATGTAATATTAGATAATTCAATTCCTTGCCATTTTAAGGCTACATATAATTTTTTTAAGTCATAAGTATATTTTTCAAAACTCAATTTTTTATAGTCTTTTTTTAATGTTTCAAAAGGTACAAAATAATTATTATTTTTATTATAAATAGCTAAGCCTAATATTTGGGCATGATGATAATTTTCACCTAAAATTTCTAAATATACAGCTGATGGTTCAGTGATATTTAGATTTGTTAGATCATTAATTATTTTTACATCACTTTTTACTTCAGATATTTTATTTTCTCTTTTAATAAATGAATAAAATTCTAATTCTTCATATAATCTATTTAGTTCTTTTGTTGGACCTGTGTATCTTACTTCATCTAATGAAATAGTAATAGGCACATGCGTACAAATTGTTGCTAGTTCATAACTCATATAAGCATTAGTTTTATCATTTACTAATTTCTCGCGCATCTTTGGTGATAGTGAATCTAAATTGGCATAAATGCCATCTAATGTTTGATAATCTTGTAAAAGCTTAATGGCTGTTTTTTCACCTATTCCTTTAACACCAGGAATATTATCAGAAGCATCACCAGATAAAGCTTTTAAATCGATTATTTTGATTGGTTCTATTCCATATTCATCCATAAATGATGCTTTAGTATATCTAACAAAATCTTTAGATTTTAACATTTTCATGTGGACACTTGGGGTTATTAATTGCAATAAGTCATGATCACTACTAATTATTGTTGCTTGGCAATCGGGATTTTGATCACAAAATCTTGCAAATGTTCCGATTATATCGTCAGCTTCGTAATCATCAACCTCATAATATTTAATTCCCATACCTTTTAATAATTCGCGTGAATAAGGTATTTGGGCTTTTAGTTCATTTGGTGTTTCAATTCTTCCTGCTTTATAATTCTCATATTTTTTATGTCTAAATGTTTTACCTTTATCAAAAGCTACCATTATATAAGTGGGTTTTTCTTCATTAATTATTTTATTCATCATATTAGCAAAACCAAAAAGAGCATTTGTAGGGAAACTTTTTGAATTATGCATGAAATTACCGTTATAAGCGGTAGCGTAATAACTTCTAAATAAAAGGTTATTACCATCAACTAGTATTATTTTTTCCATGTTAAACCTCCTAGTTATATTATAGCAAATTATTATCAAAAAAAATATGTGAAGTTATTTTTTATATGTTATAATTTTATTGGTGAGATAATGCGACTAAAAATAATGATAATTATCATCTTTTTATTTATGCCTTTTGTTAAAGCTTTAGATACTAGGTCTAATAATATTATTTTATATAATTTAAACAATGATGAAATTTTGTATGAAAAAAATAGCCACGAGCCTATTAAAATTGCTAGTTTAACAAAAGTAATGACAGGTATTGTTGCTCTTGAAAAAATTGATGATCTTGATAGAGAAGTTTTAATCACTGCAGAAATGTTAGATGGTTTAATAGAATCTAATGCTTCGGTTGTCGGTTTAAAAGTTAATGATATTGTTACTTATCGAGATCTTTTATATGCCTTATTACTACCTTCTGGAGGGGACGCTGCTAATGCTCTTGCGATTAATGTTGCTGGTTCTATAGATAATTTTGTTAAATTAATGAATATTAAGGCTGGTTCTTTAGGACTAAGCAATACTTTTTTTACAAATGCCACCGGACTTGATAATGGTGATAATCATTCTAATGTTTATGATGTTGCTACTATTCTTAGATATGCTTTAAAAAATGATGAGTTTAAAAAAATATATGAAACTAGAAAATATACGATGTCAAATGGAATAAAATTAAGATCCTCATTAGAAAAAAACAGTGAAAAGTTACACCTTAATATTGATTATATTAAAGGTGCTAAAACTGGAACTACTACTTTAGCTGGTGTTTGTTTATCTTCGACATTTAATTATAATGATATAAATTATTTAATGGTAAGTTGTGATTCTTCTTTTAAAAACCTTACTTATAATGTATTTGATGCTGGAGTTTTATATAATTATTATGCTAATAATTATCACCTACGAAGTATTTTAAAAAAAAATAAAGTTATTAAATCTATTAATAACAAATATTCTAGTAATAAAGTTAATTTATATCCTGATACTGATTATTCTTTATATATGCTTGATAATGATTACGAGAATTTAAAATTTACTTATGATGGTTTAGAAACTATTGACATTTATACTAAAGATAAAATTATTGGTAAGTATGAAATTAGTTTAAATAATAATGTTTTAAAAACAATTGATGTGTATAAACCAGATAAAATAGAATTTTCTATTTTCAATTTTATATTTGTCAATTATATTTATTTTTTGGCTATTCTAATTTTTATTGTTTTAATTTTTATTATTAATTTATTTTTGAAAAAGAAAAAGAGTTTTAAAACTGAAATTTAAATCAGTTTAAGACTCTTTTTAAAATAGACTTAATTGATTAGATTCATCCATTCCATTTAAAATACCAAGAGAACGCATTGTTTCTATAATAGTTCCTGAAACTTTTCCACGTTTTTGTAAATCTTCAATGCTTTGAAATGGACGTTTTTTTCTTTCTTCAATTATTGTTAAAGCTACGGTATCACCTAAGCCATCAATTGTTGAAAATGGTGGATACATAGTTGTATCATCTTTAACAACAAAAGTCTTAGCTTCACTTTTATTAATATCAATGTTAGCAAACTTAATGCCTCTAGCTGTTGCTTCTAAGGCAATTTTTAAAGTTTCTAAAACTGATAATTCCTTATTACTAGCATCTTTACCTTTAGCTCCAATTTCTTGCATTTTATTTTTAATAGCATTATATCCTTTACACATAACACCAATATCATAATCAGTAATACGAGCAGATAAATATGTTGCATAATAATATACTGGCATGTGGACTTTAAACCAAGCAATTCTAAAAGCACTGATAACATAAGCAGCGGCATGAGCTTTCGGGAACATGTATTTTATTTTTCCGCATGATTCAATAAACCAATCTTCAATCCCCGCTTTTTTCATTGTTTCTTTATGTTCAAGCCAAGTATCAGGTTCTTTAGAAGCCTTACCTTTTCTGACAAATTCCATTATTTTGAAAGCTTTTATTGGTGCTAAGCCATGATACATTAAATAAACCATAATATCGTCACGGCAACCAATAACTTCTTTAAAAGGAACAACTTTATTACGAATTAACTCTTGAGCATTACCTAGCCATACATCGGTACCATGTGATAGACCTGATATTTTAATTAATTCGGAGAAAGTTGTTGGTTTAGTATCAACTAACATACCAATAGTAAAGTTGGTTCCGAATTCGGGAATTCCTAATGTTCCGGTTGGACACATTATTTGTTCTTCCGTTACTCCTAAGGGTGCTGGTGATAAAAATATTGCCATCGTTTCTTTATCATCAAGTGGAACATCGGTAACATTCATACCGGTTAAATCTTGAAGATAACGTAACTGAGTTGGATCAGAGTGACCTAAAATATCTAATTTTAATAGATCTTGATCGATAGCATGATAATCGAAGTGGGTTGTTCGCCATTCAGCTGTTTTATCATCAGCAGGATATTGATATGGAGTAAAATCATATACTTCTTTATAGTGTGGTACAACAACAATTCCACCTGGATGTTGCCCGGTTGTTCTTTTTACACCAGTACAGCCAACTGCTAATCTTTCGATTTCAGGAGAACGTTTATTGATACCACGATCTTCATAAAAACCTTTAACATATCCGTAGGCGGTTTTATCGGCAACAGTACCAATAGTTCCGGCACGGTAGACATTGTCAACACCGAATAATACTTTAGTATAATTATGGGCATCTGCTTGGTTAAGATCGGAGAAGTTTAAATCAATATCAGGTACTTTATCGGCATTAAAACCTAAGAAAGTAGCGAATGGCATATCTTGACCATCTTTATGAAGCATTTCGCCACAATTTGGACATTTTTTATCTGGCAAATCAAAGCCACTAGAATAAGTAGCACCTAATTGATTTCCTTTATCATCAGTAAAAACACTATATTGACATTTCAAACAACGATAATGAGCTGGTAAAGGATTAACTTCCGTTATACCCATCATGGTTGCTACAAATGATGATCCAACAGAACCTCTTGATCCTACTAAATAGCCATCATCATTAGAGTGTTTTACTAACTTTTGAGCAATTAAATAAATTACATCGAAGCCGCCACCGATTATACCACCTAAGTCTTTTTGAACAGCTTTATCTAAAGCAGCACCTTCTAAACTAGGAGCGTTTTTCTTTAAATCATTTTTTATTAGTTCTTTGATGGCATCAAAACCTTCATTTATTTTATTATGAACTAAAGCAAAAGTTTTTTCTTCAATATTTTCGGTTTCGGTTTCTAAAATAATATTTTTACATGAACGATATACACAATCACCATATAATTCTTTAGCAATTCTTTCTTCAATATTTAAAGGTAAAGGATTGCCATACCATGATTGAGCTTTAGCATATACTAAATCAGTTGTTGTTTTTTGACTATCAGGAATTTCTGGTGAATATGGTTTATCAGGGAATTCAATTACTTCATATTCTTCACACATATCCATTATTTTATGAGTATTAGTAACAACAACTTCTTCTCTTACTTCTGGATCTAAGAACTTAAACTCTTCAAGCATTTCATCGGTTGTTCTTAAATATTGTGGTGGTATACGATTATATCCTTCTTTTGACAAGTATCTTGCTAAAGGATGTCTTCCTTTACCAGGAACATTTTGATTAACAATAAATTCACGATAAATAGTATCTTCTTTAGTTATAGAATGAGCATCACTGGTGGCAACAACTATTTTTCCTAATTCTCTTGCACATTTAATAATTTTATTTAAGCAATAAATTAAATCATCATAGTTACTAATGTCATGGCTAAAAACTAAATGTTCATAATTTGATGGTGGTTGAACTTCAATATAATCATAGAAAGCCATGGTTTTTTTTAAATCTTCTTCAGTTCGTGATAAAGCGGTTAAAAAGATTTCAGAATTCATACAGCCACTACCAATTAAAAGGTCTTCACGATTTTCTTCAATAACATGTTTAGGAATTCTTGCACATTTTACTAAATATTTGGTATTAGCAAAACTTATTAACTTAAATAAATTTTTTAAGCCTTTTTTACTTTTAGAAATCATATTAACATGCCATTCTTTAACTATTTCATTAGTTTCAAATTCATCAGTTATATTTTCTAAATCATTTAAAGTTTTGATATTTTCCATTTTTTCTAGTTGCTTTAGCATTTTATAAAATATACTTCCTGTTGCTTCAGCATCATAATCGGCACGGTGGTGGTGAGCTCCTGTTACTTGCTCTTCTTCATCGTCATTTTTAACATTTTCATCAAATTTAATTTTATAATATTTAGATAAAGCTGTTAAACTATGTTTTTTGCAATCTTTATTAATAGCTTTAGATAACATCCAAGTATCAATAACAGGATTTTTTAATTCACCAAGATCATATTTATAATAAGCCATTTCTAACATATCTTTATCAAATTTAGCATTATGAGCAACTAGTGGCAAATTACCTATCCATTCTTTAAAACGGATAGTGACATTTTTTTCATTATCACAATTGCTTACTAATTCATCACTTATTCCGGTCAAATTAGTTATTTGTTCATCAATATGATGACCAGGATTAATTAATTCATCGAATCTTTCAATAACATTTCCATCTTTTAATTTAACAGCACCAATTTCAATCATAGAATCGTGCAATCCAGGATTAAAGCCAGTAGTTTCGGTATCGAATACAACATAAGTATTATTAAAAATATCTGAATCATCAGGATTAACTACAATATCAACGTTATCTTTGGATAATTCTAATTCAACTCCATACATTCCTTTAAAAAGAGGAAGTTTTTTCATTTGGTCTTTATGTTCAGCTATTTCTTTATTTAAAGCTTCTTTTTCTTCTTCCGTTGCATCTTTCAATTTGTTTTCTAATTCAGAAATCATTTCTTTATAAGGCGCTTTTAACCCTTTATTATATTTCCCGATTTCTCCATAAACATGAGGAAATGCTTGACAACCATCGTGATCAGTTATCGCGATTCCTAAATGACCTAATTTAGTTGCAGCTTTAACTAAAGCGACTTCATCTGCAACGCCATCCATTTGACTCATCATTGTATGAGCATGTAATTCTACACGTTTTATTGGAGCAGTATCTACTCTTTTATCTTCTTTTTTATCAAAAAAGTTAATATCTGTTAAAGAAAATGTTATTTCTTTAGCATATTCATCATATTTAATTGAGCCTCTAAATTTATACCAATTTCCTTCTTTAACATTTTTAGCAAATGATGCAAAATTTTCATCGCCATCAATAAAAGCTTTAGCATAAATACTATCTGTATTATCAGTTATTTTTAAAGTAGCAATGCGAAATCCTGGTTTTTTTCTTGATTCTATTACTTCAATTCCAAATACTTTAGCTTCAACTATTGCTTCTTCTAAACCCTTTAGTTTTTCTAAAGCTCCCATTTCATTTATATCAACAGGAACTGTTTTAAGAATAGTAACGGCACTATTTTCGATAACATTACCCATAACAACTCTTTCATCGTCAACTTTAAATATTCGCTTGCGAAAATTAGGTCGTTTAACTTCTTCAACTACAGGTTTTTCTTCTTTTTCACTAATGTTTACTTTTTTAGTTAAATCAGCTTGAATTTCTTCACTTATTTTTTCATTTAAACTTCTTTCAACTTTTATTTCATAATTACATTCAAAGCCAAGTAAATGTAAAATTTCAATTACTTCATTCATTAAATTAGTAGCTTGTTTTTCTTCGATTATGTTACCAACAGTCAAGCAAATTAAATGTTTATCAGTTTTAAGTGGATTTTCTAAATAATTTGTAAACATTTGTTTTTCTTTTAAAATAGATTGCATTACTAATTTTGCTTGTTCTTCTAATTCTTCACTTGTATATTCTTTTAATATAAAATTTAAAGCTATTTGATCAAATGTAGAAAAAGTATCAGTTAAGGCATTTAAGACTTTTAGAAAGTTTCCATAATTAATAGGTTTATCAATTTCAATTTCAAATAAACATTTACTATTATCTTTTTTCTTAGTTATATGTGAAAGTTTAGAATTAAAAAATAATTCTTTCGTTTCGCTATCAAGATTTATTTTTTCTAAAAGGATTGCTAACTTTTCTTCCATATAATCACCCATAAAAATTGTATCACATTTTTATAAAAAAGACATTAAAATGTTATTTTATATAATTATTAGCTAAGGTATTACTGAATATTATTGTCATCATTTATTAAAGTTATATTTTCAATTATGATTGGTAATCTTTCAGGATATTTAATAGTTTATTACTATTTTCTCCTTATTTACATTGCCTACTTTATAATTATTGTTAAAGTAGAATAATTATTGTATTGCCAACGTTTTAAGTAATATTTTTGCTTATTAATCATTGCTTATAAAAAAGTAAACTTTGTAAATTTTTTAAATACAAAATAAAAAAGATAGATTTCTCTATCTTAAAAATTTTTTATAAAAGCAAATCTATCTCTTCCTGATAAATCTTTTTCAATTATAGCTTCATTATCTAAGTATTTTTTAGATAATTCTTGAATTTTCTTTCCTTGAGATTCTCCAATTTCAAAGGCAATTAAATATTTATCATTTAAATATTTTTTAATATTTTTTAATATTTCTTCGTAATAATAAATGCCATTATTGGGAGCATATAATGCTAAATGAGGTTCATTGTTTTTTACAACATCCATTATTTCTTCATCATAAGCTATATATGGAGGATTAGAAACAACTATATCATATTTTTCTGTTAAGGGTTCAAGCAAATTTCCTTCTTTAAAATTAATTGAGGCATTATTTTCTAAAGCATTTTCTTTAGCTACGTTTAAAGCTTTTTTAGATATATCAGTTGCTGTAACAGATGATGTTAGCTTTTTTTTTAAAGTTATAGCTATAGCTCCCGATCCTGTGCCGATATCTACAATACTAGGATTCTTAAAATTTGCAGCATATTGGATTACTTTAGAAACAAGTTCTTCGGTTTCAAAACGAGGTATTAAAACATCTTCATTAACTTTTAAAGTAATACCATAAAAATCAACATTACCAACAATATATTGAACTGGAAGTCCTGCTGCTAATTTTTTTTTAGCTTCTCCAAGATCTCCTTGATAATATTTTTTTAGATACTCTAAATCAGTCATTATTCTCCTCTTAATTTACGGGCTTGATCTTCAGCTATTAGGGCTTCGATTATTTTATCTAGATCGCCTTCCATAACACGATCTAAAGTATTAATTGTAAAGCCAATACGATGATCAGTTACACGATTTTGTGGATAATTATATGTTCTTATTTTTTCTGAACGATCACCAGTACCGATTTTACTTCTTCTTTCATTACCTAATTCTTTTTCACGTTCTTGATTTTTCAAATCATATAAACGAGTTGTTAATATTTTGATAGCTTTTTCTTTATTTTTAATTTGACTTCTTTCTGTTTGACTATAAACAACAATTCCAGTTGGAATATGGGTTAAACGAACAGCAGAATCGGTCGTATTAACACCTTGTCCACCACAACCACTACTACGAGTTATATCAATACGAACTTCATTCATATCTAATTCAAAATCTAATTCTTCAGCTTCTGGCATTACTAACACTGTTGCTGTTGAGGTATGAACGCGACCAGCTGTTTCAGTTTCAGGAACTCTTTGAACACGATGAGCTCCACTTTCATATTTTAACTTGCTATAAACGTTTTCACCTTTAATCATGAAGCTTACTTGAGCATAACCACCAGCAGCTCCTTCAACAGATTCTAATTCTTCAACTTTCCAGCCTTCTTTTTCAGCATACTTAACGTACATACGATATAGGTCGCCTGCAAAAATGTTTCCTTCATCACCACCAGCAGCACCACGAATTTCAACTATTACATTCTTGCCATCATTAGGATCTTTTGGTAATAAAAGAATTTCGATATCACTTTCTAATTTTTTCTTTTCTTCTTCTAAAGTAACTAATTCTTCATGAGCCATTTCACCTAATTCAGGATCTTTACTCATTTCTTTAGCATCTTCGATTCCTTTAATTACTTTCTTATATGATTGATATGCTTCATAGGCATCTCTTAAACTTGCTTGTTCTTTAGTAATTTCCAATGTTCTTTTAATATTAGAAATTGTTTCTGGTTTCTCTAATTCATGTTCTAATTCTAAGTATTTATCTTCTATTTTTTGTAATCTTTCGATCATGAAATATCGCCTCTTTCGTGTTAATTATACTATATTAATTATTCTTAGTAAAGAAATTTATTTTTTTAGTGAGAAAAAGAGAATTAAAAGTTTTTGAAATCTTTTAACTCTCCATCTTCCATTTCATATACTTTATCACACAATGCTTTTATGTCTTCTTCATAATGACTTGTTAATATGATAGTTTTACCAGCATTCTTTAATTCTTTCATTTTTTCACGGAAAAATTTTACTGATTCTTTATCTAAACCATTAAAGGGTTCATCTAATATTAATATTTTGGGATTCTCCATTATTGCTTGAGCTAGTTTTAACTTTTGTTTCATGCCAGTTGAATAGTTTTTATATTTAGTTTTATTGTATGGATCTAGTTTTACATAATTCATTATTTCTTTTATTTGATCATCATTTAATTCATTTTTTAAAATTGCTAATAATTTTAAATTATTAAATCCACTTTCATTATCTAAAAAACCAGTATCAATTAAAACACCATAATCTTTTATTACTTCAAATCCATGATAATTTATTGAACCAGATGTTGGAATATAAAGTCCAGCTAACATTTTTAATAAAACGGTTTTACCACAACCATTTCTACCAATGATACCAGTTATAGTTTGTTCTTCTATTTCAAAAGAAACATTTTTAACAACTTCTTTATCATTAAAAGTTTTAGTCAAATTTTTAGTACTTAAAACAATCATCCTAAATCTTCCTTTCTAAATTCTATTTTGCATAATTTATTAGATAAAATTAAAAAGATTAGATATGTGGTTATTATTACAAACCAGTATTTAAATTTTAAAGTAGTTTCCACAAATGAAAGTTTAACAAATATTTGTAAAATTACATAAAAGGAAATATAAAATATAGTAGACAACATAGAATTTTTAGTTTTTAAATATATGAATAGATAAATATTCGGTATTATAAGTGTCATTTCTAATTTAATTAATAAAGCTACTAACACTTGTAAATTAAAAGTGAATGATTTTTCAACTAAAATTAATCCCATGAACACTAAATATAAATAGAGTAAAAATATAATTATTGCATAAAAATTACTGAAAAAAATTAGTTCTTTAAACCATTTATCACGACCAATTCTAGTAAATGTTGCTTGAGTATTTTTATTTAAAAAGTAATCTATAAAAGAAAGCATAACATAAGAAATAAGTGATAAATAGCAAAAATCTAACAAAATTGCTAAAATTGCACTTTCTTTATCAGCAAATGCTAATGGTAATAATTCAGCAAATAGTAAATATGTTGGATTAGTCATTTCTAGATCGACCATATAATTACTTTTAGTGGTAGCAAATAATTTAGCAATAAAAATGGTTAATATAGCAAATATTCCAGTCCAAATTAAGAAATATTTATTTTTAACAAATTTTCTTAAAATTGTTATCATATATTATCTTCAACCTTTCTTTTATAAATTACTCTAGAAATAATTGTTATAATTATAGTTAAAGATAACATTGTTAGTATTGTTGATAACATATTAAAATTTTGACTATAAAAAGCACAAGCATAAATAGAATAATAAAATATTAGAGCAACTTTACCAAATAAAGTTGGAATTATAGAAAGTAATAAAATTGAAAATATAAATACAATATATGATAAAGGTTTATTATTTAACAAAGAAATAATTATTATTGATAATGATGATATAAAAAAGCCATATAGGAATGATATTATAAAGTCGATAGTTAACATTAAGTAAGGACTATTTTGATTATATTTAAAAAATTCGCCTAATCCTAAAGGAATATCAAGCATGTAACTACTAGATCCAGTAGGAAAGAAAATTAAAAGTAATAATAGAAATAATAATTTGGGTATCACAAATATTAAACCGGCAATTATTCCGTTTTTAATAATGGTTTGATTAAAATATTTTCTTTTACCTATTCTTATAATATTAGATATTGAATATTTATTGTAAATTTCTGAATATAAATTTTTAGCTATTTTAGAAAAAATTATAAAAGGTAAAATATAATATGCAAAAGAACATAAATAAGTTCCAAGAACAATTGCATATAAATATAATGCTGATTGAATGTTTACTAAACTAGGATCTAAATAAATTAGAAAGGCATTATTAACGATTAAATCATGAATATTTCCTTCTAAATATTCTTCTACATATTGATATAGATATGAATCAGGAAAATATTTAAAAGTTGAATAGAAAAAATAGTTTTTAAATTGTAAAAAAGATATAATTAAAATTAAAAACATTATAGTTATTATTATGATAAAAATTTTACTTTTAAGATCAGTTTTTATTTTTCTTATTAACATATTTCACCTACATATAAAAAAAGGGATATTTTTTTTCTTCTAATTGTCTTTTTAAATAATCAAGATCTAATTGATAAGTATATTTATAATATTTAACTGTTGAATAGATGCGATCTTTTCTAGTATATTTATATTCTAAATTTAAAACTTCTTCTTCCATTTCTTTTAAACAAGTTTGTGGATAACCTGAAAACAAAGTAAAATAGTTAGATAGTGTTTGTAAAGAAAAATCTTTTAAATTTTTAGCAATAACTTCTACGATAATATCTTCATGTTCTTGATAAATTTCATCATAGTTTTCTTCAATTGCTTTTTTTAAGGTGTTTAAATTATAATCATATTTTATTTCTTTATATTGGTATAAATTATTTGCAAATAAATCTAAAACATTTTTATAGTTATTGTTTTTTAGATATTCTAAATATAAGTTTTTATATGTTTCTTTTTTAATAACTTTTTTGGATATTTTATAAGTGTAGACTCCGTTTTCATAAGTATATAAAGGTTTTGATGTTTCCGTATTTTCTAATATTTCATTTGAAAGTTTATAGTTACAACCATTACGACCGTTTTGGATCTTAGCGAATTCATCAAAAGCAGTTATTAAATCTTCATTTTCACTTGTCTCATTTAAATAATTTAAAATGGGAATGATTTTATAGTCTGCAAAGTTTTTTATCAAATCTCCTTTGGTAGTTTTGTTCCCTTTCAAAGAAGCTTCTGCAGCACGTATCGAGTCATATTTTAAGTCATTATTATAAGAAAAAACTATTGAATTCATTCCTCTTACATAATCATCATACTCTTCATATTCATTTTTTTCTTTAGAATAATAAATATACCCATAAAACGAGCAAGTAAACATAATCAAAATAGCCGTTATTAGATAAATTATTTTTTCACTTTTTTTCATATTACTCCTTATATTTTATATTGCTTTCTATTAACTAAATATTATCATCTTGTTAGTTATATTGTCAATTATTATGGTTATTTTATTTTAAAGTTATTTTATAATTTTTTTATTTATGTTACAATTTATATGGTGAAAATATGAATATTAAAATTCCTAAGTGGTTAATAATTGGTTCTTTTATATTTTTAATTTTTCTAGCTTTTTTAATGTATTTAAGATATATTGGAACATCTGGATTAGTAGTAAAAGAATATAAAGTTGTTAATAAAAATATTACAGAAAATTATCATGGTTTAAAAATTGTTCAATTATCAGATATTCATTATAAGACAACTATTAATGATAAAGATTTACTTAAAATTGTTGATAAAATTAATTATATCAATCCTGATATTGTTGTTTTTACTGGTGATCTATTTGATAATAAGATTAAATATAGTGATAATGATTTAAAAGAATTAAAGAATGCTTTAAGTAAAATTAAAGTTTCATATAAAAAATATGCTATTAATGGTAATCATGATGATATTGATATGTGGAAAAGTGTAATTTCTGATAGTGGATTTGTAGATATTCGCGACAATTATGATTTAATTTATATGAATGATGTTAAACCAATTTTAATAAGTGGGTTAGATCAAGATAGTGATAAAGTTAATAAATTTCTAGAAAATGATAATGTTTATTCAATTGTTATTATGCATGAACCTGATAAGGCACTTAATGTTAGTGGTTACAATTTAATGCTTGGTGGTCATTCTCATAATGGTCAGATTAGATTACCTTATATTGGAGCTTTATATAAGATTGAAGGATCTAAAACTTACTATGATGAACATTATAAAATTAAAGGAAATGATTTATTTATTTCAGGAGGACTTGGTTGTAGTTTACTTAACTTGCGTTTTTTCAATCATCCTTCAATTAATTTTTATCGTATTGTTAATAAATAATGTGTAATTTTTTACACATTTTTATTTTGTTTTTGTTAATAATATTTTTGAGGGATATTATGTTTAAAAATATTGACGAAAATATTAAATATATTAAAGAAATTAATCACGAAAGTACTGATATTAATGTTCGTGAATTTAAAATTGGTTCTAAAAGAGTATGTTATATAAATTTAGAAAGTACTAGTAGTGATGATAAGATCAGTAATTTTTTAATGAAAAATGTTGATCTAATGATCAATTTTAATTCTAAAAAAATATTTAACAATTTGTTTAATGATTTAAAAAATCAAATTCCAAATAGCAAACTTAAAATAATTGATAGTGATCTTTTCTATTATTTAGCTAGTGGTTTTACTTTGATCTTTGTTGATAAAATTGATAAATGTATTGCGATTGAAACTAAAGCTAATCTTGATCGTAGTGTTGGGGAACCAACAACTGAATTAATAGTTCGTGGACCTAAAGATAGTTTTAATGAAAATTATAATGTTAATATTGGTTTAATAAGAAAAAGAATTAAAGATAATAATTTGTTTTTTGATGAAATTATTGTTGGGAAAAGAACAAGAACTAAAATTGCAATTAGTTATATTGATGATATTGTTGATAAAGATTTAGTTTCTAAAATTAAAAAACGTTTAGAACATATTGATATTGATGGAATTATTGATAGTGGAAATTTAAAAAGTTTTATTTGTCCTAAGTTGAGATCGGCTTTTCCTTTTATCAAAGATACGGAAAGACCCGATATTGTTTGTCAGTCTTTGTTGCAAGGAAAAGTTTGTATTATTGTTGAGAATTCTCCTTTCGTGTTAGTTTTTCCAGCTTTTTTAATTGATTATTTTAAAGTTAGTCAAGATTATTATGAAAAAAGTGTGAATGCTAATTTTACAAGAATTCTTAGAATAACAGCTTTTATCTTAACCATTATTGTTCCTGCCTTATATGTTGCCATTATGACTTTTAATGCTGAAGTTATTCCCGACTCTCTACTTCTTAGTTTAGCAATGCAACGTGAAGGTGTTCCTTTTTCAACTGTTGCTGAAGTTATGATTTTATCAATTGCTTTTGAAATTCTTCGTGAAAGTGATATTCGCATGCCAGCGATTATGGGAGCTTCTATTAGCATTGTTGGAGCTTTAGTTTTAGGCGATGCTGCAGTCAATGCTGGTATTGTTTCCCCATTTGGTGTAATAATTGTTGCGGTTACAGCTATTTGTGGTTTAATTTTTTCTGATGTTGATTTTATTAATGCAACAAGGTGGTGGCGTTTTATTTTTTTGATAGGAGCTATTTTTTTAGGATTGCTGGGAATTGTTTCGATCGGGGCTATATTTGTTGTCCATATTGCTAGTTTAGAAGTCTTGGATATTCCTTATAGTTATCCTCTTGCACCTATTGATCAAGATGAAGATGTTTTATTAAAACCTGCTAAAGCTAATTTTTTTAGAGGTAAACTTTTAACTAAAAATCATATAAAAATGAGGGATCATCATGAAAAATAAAATAATAATTTTAATGCTAATATTTTTATTAACTGGTTGTTATGGTTATCAAGAATTAAATGAAAAAGCAATCGTGAAAGGTATTTCTATTGATTTTGAAAAGAATCAATATGTAGTAAATTATATGGTTTCTAATGCTAATGTTTCAAATGGTAAAAATAGTGAAACGAATCCTCAGACTGCTTTATTAGAAGGTAAAGGTGACACTATTTCAGAAGCTGTTGCCGAAATTAATTTATTAAGTCCTAAAAAAACTTATATTGGTCATATGTTAATTTTGGTTATATCCGATGAACTTGCTAAAAATGGTGTTGCTACCCCTACCGATTATTTTTTTAGAAATACGCAGTCAAAAAAATCTTTTTACTTTGTTTTATCTAAAGAAAATAAAGCAAAAGAAATTTTAAGTATTCTTTCACCCCTTAATACTTTTCCAGCAGAAAATATAACAGAAAATCTAGCTACTTCTGATTTAACTGAGGGTTTTATATCTAATATTACTTTTACAGAATTTATAAGTGATATTTTAAGTGATGGTGTTGATCCGGTACTAAATGGTATTAAAATGATTGATTCTAGTGAGAGTGGTTCTAAAAAAGAAAATTTGGAAAGTTCAGAGATTAAAAATTATATTAAAATTGATACTTTGGGAATTTTTAAAAAAGATAAGCTAATTGGTTTTGCATCTAAAACTGTTAGTAAAGGAATAAATATTTTAAATCAAAAAAGTGATAATTTTCAAATTGAAACGATTCTTAATGATAAAAAAGTTGTTTTTAGATTTAAAGATATAAAGGTTAAAAAAGAAGTTAGTTTTGATGATAAAATTACTTTTAAATTTAAAGTAATTGGTGAAAGTGAAATTGAAGAAACAAATGGTAATTTTAATATTTCTAAAGGAAAAGATATTAATTTATTAAAAGAATCTTTAGATAAAAAATTAATGGAAATTCTTACTGAAACTATTAATTATTCTAAAGAAACGAAAGCTGATTTTTTAGGATTGGGAAATTATATTTATTTAAATCATTATAAAAAATGGGAAAAGATTAAAGATAATTTTGACTTAAAAAATATTGTTGTTAAATTAGAAGTAAATAATAATTTATTACGTAATGAGAATACAAATGAAGGGACGCGAAAAGTTCATGAATAATAAAGATATTCCAATGGGATTTACTACTATTTTAATTTCAACAGTTCCAGGTATTACTTTTTATATTCAAAAGATGTCAAGTAAACAAAATTCTTGGTTAGCTATTATAATTGGTTCTATTCTTGGGTTTTTATTTTTAAAAATGATTTTATATATTAGATCTTGTGGTAATAATATCTTTGATGCTAATAAAAAAGCTTTAGGTATTTTTAGTATTTTAATTAATATTTTACTTTCTTTAACTTTGTTTTTGTTTTCATCTTTAATAGCATGGCATTCTTATATTTTTTTGAAGAGTCAATATTTTAGTGAAACACCTTTTTTAATCATAGCTTTAGGACTTATTATTCCTGTATCTTATTTGATTATTAGAAAAAATGCAACTTTAATTAGAACAAATACTTTACTTTTTAAAATTATTTTATTTTTAATTTTTGGTGCTGTATTTTTACTTAGTTTTCAATTTAATTTTGAAAATTTAAAGCCTTTTGCCGAGATTAAAAATAATGATTTATTATATGGAATATTTGTTTATTTTTCAGTAAGCATTTTACCAATTTATAGTTTACTTAGTATTGGGAATTTAAACGATAAAAAGAAAGCTTATAAATATTATTTTTTAGGATGTTTATGTAATTTAGCAGCATCAACCGTTACTTATTTAGTTTTAGGTAAATATTTAGTTGAGAATGTTGCTTTCCCCGAAATGTATGTTTTAAGAAGAATTGGTTCTTTAACCAATAGTGCCCGTATTGATAGTTTGATTATTTCAGAATGGTTAATTTGTATTTTCTTAAATGTTTCTTATTCTTTATTTTATGTTAAAAATTGTATTAGTTATTATAAAAGTAATATAAATAAATATTTATATTTAATTTTACCTTTTTTACTCTTTATTGTTTCAACTAATACTTTTAAAGATACAAGTATTGGAAAAAATTTTACTAGATCTTATTATCCAATTATCAGTTTTATTGTTTTATTTGGTTGCAATTTTATTATTTTTATAATACTTAAAATAAAAAAGAAACCTTAATGGTTTCACATTAGTATTAAGAAAGCAACTAAACCTATAATTATTAAAACTAAAATAACTATTATTATTTTTATTAATTTTGAAGATCCTTCTTCAACTTCTTCAGAATCATTTAATTGTTTCTTTAATGATTGCGTAAAGAATTCATCATCTTCCGTTTCTTCTTCATCTTCATCTTCTTCAGAATCTTCAGTTTCTTCTTCATCTTCCTCTTCTTCAGAATCTTCAGTTTCTTCTTCTATTTCTTCCTCAGCATTTTCTTCTTCGTCTTCATCTTCGTCTGTTAATTCTAATTTAATATTTGTCGTTGTGATTTCAACAGTTTTTCCTTTATCTGCTAAATCTTCAAACATGCCTAAACTTAATTCAGTATTTCCCATATTTTCTAAGTTGCTTGCTGGAGTTTCTTCTGTTTCTTCAGTTGATTCTTCTTCTTTTTTTAAAGTTTCTGGGTTTATTTTATGATAAGGTTGATATTCTTTTTCAGAAGCGGCTTTATTTAAATATTCATTTATATCATATTTTTTTACTTCTTCTGTTTCTTCAATTGGTTCTTCTTCTTTTTTATCTTTAATAATATTATATTCGCGCATTAGCATTTCTTTGCGATAGTTTTCGCGGCCCTTTAAAAGTTCTTTTACTTTTTCAATATTAATTTCTTGGGTATATTCCGAAGGTTTTTCTTCCGTTTTTAAGTAAGAATCATCTTCATATATTCGTTTATATAATTCTTGATTTCTTGCTACACGACTATTAGTTTCATTGTTGTCATAATCATATCTATCTGTTCTACTGACCATTTTTGCACCTTCTATTCTAAATATATAATAACATATTTTAGTTATTTTTAAAACTGTTTCTTGATTTGTATACACTTTTTAGTGTATACTTTATTAGAGGAGGAATCGAGAATGAAAGTTAAAGTTGACGAGACAAAATGTGTTTGCTGTGGTTCTTGTACTGTAATTTGTGGTGATGTGTTTGGTTTTTCAGATGACGGAACTGCATGTGTAAAGGATGCTGCTAAAGTAGAAGAAAACATGGATGCTGTTAAAGAGGCAGCTGATCAATGTCCTACTGGCGCTATTGTAATTGAAGAAAAATAAAAGAAAGCTTGGCTTTCTTTTTTATTTTACAACAATTCTTGAGGAATATTCCCTAGAACATTCGGCAACTTCATAAGTGAAGGCTCCATTTTTAGTAGTATTACCGCCACGACTAAGGCAATTGCTACTGTTTATTAAAGCTCCGGTATCAGAGCTAATTAAGTCATCACTTGAAGGATTAGTAATAGTTCCTGTTTTTACCCATTCATTAGCACCACCACTAAGTCCATAGACACCGGTTACATTTCTAGTAGTGCTCGTGAAAACTGAATTTTCTGAATAATATATTTCATTAGTATAATTAGCATAATAGTCTAATGTATATGTTAATCGTTTAATATTATAATGATTAGTACTAGCTAAATTTTTTACTTCATAGTTAGCAATGGTTCCCGTATATTGGTCGGATGCATATATTTTTTCGTTACCAACACCATATTTGCTTTGACCTAAGTATAAAGCTGCAACCCATTCTTTATTGCTGACCATGTCAACATTTACTTCATTTTTTAAGAAATTATAGTTAGAACTATAAAGATTTTTTATAGCTGTTGTTAATAATGATTGACTCATTTTAGCTGGTTTTTGGTTATAACTACTATGAATTGTATTATTATTTGGACTTAAAGTTTCATTTAAAGTTGTTATTTCAAATTTAGAAATCCAGAAGCCATTGATTCCATCAAAAGCTTGATTTATTTTATAACTTCCGGTAGTTGTTGTTGAAGTTCCTTTAACAAACTTTATTTCAGCACCATTATCTTTTTTATAGTATTGATAACGAGGAATCCAAACCATGAAAATTAAATTATCATCAATTTCATTAAAAGGAAGGATTAATTCTCCTGCTTGCAAACTTTTATATTTTGCTAATTTTTCTTTAGGAACGACAATGGCATTAGCCCATCTTTTTTCTTCATAGTTATACCAATCGCCATATTTATTTTGATCAGCTACTACTATGTTATTATTTTGATCCCATTTTATAGCTATCATATTGGAAGCTAAAACGGGAGCATTAGGTAAGGTGTCAACATTTTCTTGACAATCATTAACAACATCATAATTAATGTTATTTTGTGAATATGTTACTTTTACCTTATTATTTGTAAGAGTTATTTCTTTATTGGAATTAGCATTTATATTTTCTATATCTTCTTTAGTTAAAACTTTTTTTAGATCTAAACAATAAGTATTTCCGGATTTTGGTTCAAATGAAGCAGAATTTTTACTTACATAATTTTTAGCAGCAGTAATAATTAGTTCTTTAGTAGCTGAATCTATTTGATCTCTTTTTTCATCGTTTTTTTCTAAAATTACAGATACTGAAAAAACTCCTACCATTGTTAAAAGCACAATTACAGCTAATAGTTCTACTAATGTAAATCCTTTTTTATTCATTTTAACACGCTCCATTATATAAAGCGACTATTCCGCCATCCAGAGTTAATTTGATTTTACTATTAGGATCATATTCATTATTTTTAGCATCAACAATATTTTTTGATAAATAATAATTATCTTGCAAATTTTGAATACTTATACATTTACTTTGACCATTTTCAATACTAATAAAACCATCACTATAATAAGAAGTAGCAGCTGCTTCTATTTCGGATGTTGTTACTTCACATGTTGCATCTACTTCATATTTTGATCCGTTTTTATAAATTTTTACTATTCTATTGCTATCAATTAATTTACCGTCACTATCTTTTATATCATAAGAAAGCAAGCCTTCTGTTTGTAACATATAAACAGTTAAACAATAATCCATTTTAGCTATGTCGTCTTCTTTTTCACTATAATAATCTTTTGCTGCTTCTATAATAATTTTTTCGGTTGCTTTATCAAGATCATTACTTGCTTCAAAAAAGCTATTGATAATGTTAGGAAACATAACTAAAGATAGTAAAGCAATAATGATAATAACACCTAAAAGCTCAACTAAAGTAAATCCCTTTTTATCCATGTCATCACTTTCCCTAGTTTAATTATAACTTTTTTGGCATTAAAAAACAACTATTATTTAGTTGCTTCTTTTTTAATAACTTCTTTTCCTTTATAAGTTCCGCAATTCTTGCAAACTCTGTGTGGTTTTACATCACTACCACATTTTGGACATGTAGTTACAGTATTAGCATCGATTTTGTAGTGTGTACGACGCATTCTACCTCTAGTCTTACTAACTTTTCTAAATGGTACTGCCATTTTTTACACCTCTTCTCTTTTACAATAAATCTTTTAATTTACTTAATTCTGAATTCCCTGTTTTAACTTCTTTATTTAAGCTCCAGCCTTCACCTTCTAGTTCCGTTCCGGAAGCATCTGGACTTACAACATGTGTAGGAATTTCCATGAGTATATTTTCCCATATAATAGGCAAAATATCAATAGTATTTTCAATGTTTTTTAGAATTATACTACTTTCTTCAAATAAATCTAACAAATTATCATTAATATCTAGATCTAAATCATAAGGAACATCTTTAAGGGTGACAGCACATCTTAATATTGCTTGGCCTTTAATGTTGACATCTAAGATATATTCATTAAGACTATTTTTATAAATTGAACCAACTACGTGAATATCTTTTAGCTCTTTAATGTCATTATCAAGGTTATCAAATGAAATTTTCTCATCAATAGGTATTTCTTTTACAACACCTGATCGTAATCTTGTTAAATCTATAATCATAAAATCTCCTCGCTTTAAGATTATACAAAAATATTTATGAAATTGCAAGTTTTTTATTAGCATATTTGTTTTTTTTAGCAAAAATTCTTTTAACGTGATATGATAGTAATGAGGTGATGATATGAAAATAGGAATTATATGTGAATATAATCCATTTCATAACGGACATATATACCATATAAATAAAATAAAAGAGCTTTATCCGGATTCAACAATTGTTTTAGTTGTTGATAGTTATTTTACAGAACGTGGCGATATAAGTGTTTTAGATAAATTTGCTAAAACAGAAATTGCTTTAGCTAATAATGTTGATCTTGTAGTTGAGCTTCCTTTTGTCTTTGCTACCCAAAGTGCAGATATTTTTGCTAAAGGAGCGATCAGCATTCTTAATAAACTTAATGTTGATTTAGTAGTATTTGGTAGTGAATCTAACGACATTGAAGGATTAAAAAAAGCAGCAGCTATTCAAATCAATAATAATTCTTATGATAGTTTGGTTAAAAGTTATTTACAAAGTGGTAGTAATTATCCTACGGCTTTAGCCAAAGCTTTAGATTATTTTAATCAAGATAAATTTGATACTCCAAACGATCTGCTGGGTATTAGTTATATTAAAGCCATAATGGTAACAAATTCCAAAATTAAGCCTTTGACAATTCAAAGAACAAATAATTATCATGATTTGACACTTACAAATATTTCAAGTGCTAGCGCTATAAGAAATGCCATTAATGATAAAAATGATATTTCTAATAGTGTACCTAGTATTACTAAAAATTTTATTAGATATGTTGATGAAAAAAAGTGGTTTAATTATCTTAAGTTTAAAATAATTTCAGATCTTGATTATTTGAATCAATATCAAACAGTTGATGAAGGAATTGAAAATAGAATTAAAAAGTTTATATATGATTCCAACTCTTTAGAAGAATTAATTTTAAATGTTAAATCCAAAAGATTTACTTATAGTAAAATTAAAAGAATGTTTACCCATATTTTATGTGGGTTTAAAAAGGAAGATGCTAAAGATTTAAAGATTGAATATATTCGCGTTTTAGGTTTTAACAAAAGTGGTCAAAAGGTTTTAAATAGTGTTAAAAAAAATTTGGATGTTCCTATTTATTTTAATTATAAAGAAGGATTAAATAAATACTTTGATTTAGAATTTAAAACTAGTGTTATTTATTCATTAATTGTTAGTGATCAAAGCATTGTAAAAAAAGAATTTAAAGCTTTTCCAATAAAAAAATGATATTTACTATCATTTTTTTTGACAATTAGGACAATAATAGGTTCCTCTTCCACCTATTTTTACTTTTACAATTTTAGTTTGACACACTTTACAAGGTTCATCTTCTCTTTGATGGACATTTAATTCTTGTTGAAATAGTCCATGAACTCCTTCACTTGAAGTATAAGTTCTAATAGTTGTTCCACCTTTTTTGATAGCTTCTTCTAATACTTTTTTAGTATTTTCTATGATTGCATTTAATTCTTGTTCATTCAATTCAGAAGCTTTTTTATAAGGATTTATGCGAGATAAGAAAAGGATTTCATCAGCATATATATTGCCTATTCCTACAATAATACTTTGATCTAATAAAATAGCTTTGATTTCTTTATGTTTACTTTTATATTTTTCTTTTAAATAATCTGATGTTAAGTTTTTATCCCAAGGCTCTAAACCTAATTCGTTTAAAGGCTCTTTTTTATATACTTCATCTTTAGAATATAAATACATACGTCCAAATTTTCGGGTGTCTTGGTAACGTAAGGCTGTATTATCGGTAAAAACAAATTCAACATGTTCGTGTTTATTTAAAGGATCATTAACATTTTTATAATTATATTTACCTTCCATTCTTAAATGTGAAAGTAAGGCATAATGATCTAATTCAAAGATAATCCACTTGCCTCTTCTTTTTAAGTCATTAATTGTTTCACCGATTAGTTCTTTAATAAATTCATCGGATGTTGGATATTCTATTATTTTAGAATAATAAATATTAACTTTAGCTATTTTTTTATTTAAAACTTTACTTTTTAATACTTCTTTAACTGTTTCAACTTCTGGTAATTCTGGCACTTTATAATCTTCTTTCTTCAATTTTGTAATCTTTAAACATATTTGCTACTAAAGATTTAATGGTTTCATTTAAAGAACTAAAATATAGTTCTAATTGATATTTTGATGGTTCTATTTGTAAATTTTCTGCAAGGATTTCTCCCATATCAATAAAATTAATATTAGGTTTAATCTTTTTTATTTGTTCTTTTACTAAAGGATAATGGGTACAACCTAAAACTAGATTGTCGATATTTTTATCTTTTAAATAGCCTTCTAATACTTTTTGCATTTCTTCACTATCGGATTTTCCTGCTTCAATTAAGGGAACAATCTTAGGACAAGCAATGCTTATAATGTCACTCCCGAATACCCCACTTTTAATTGTCATCTCGGTTGCTATTACTGCCAAATTATTTAATTTTTGGTTTTCAAGGAATTCTCTAGTTGGACTTAATATATCATAAATGGGTGTTGTTGTTAAATCATCTAGTTCACTATAAACGTTGGAACTTAACGTTCCACAAGCTATTACTATGATGTCAACTTTTTTACTTTCTAAAAATTTGACAATTTTGCTACTTAATTTTAAAAGTTCTTCCTTTGATTTATCACCATAAGGAATATTTAAAGCATCTCCAAAATAAACGTATTCATTTTGAGGATTTTTTTTAATTAGGGCTTCAAGGACAGTTAAGCCACCTAATCCTGAATCAAATACACCTATTCGCATTTTTATCACCGTATTCATTATACCATATTTATTATTAATATTCGAATTTATTACTTAGTTATTCATTTTTTTAACAAATTTGTCTTTTTCTTTTTTTTGTTTTATAATTGAGATGTCAGGGAGAAAGGAAACTTATGAAAAAAATTAGTGTAATTATACCTGCACTTAATGAAGAAAAAAATATAGCAAAGGTTATTAGCTGTGTAAAAAAATGTAATTTGATTGATGAAATTATTGTTGTTGACAATAATTCTATAGATAAAACAGCTAGCATTGCTAAAGAAATGGGAGCCACTACTTTATTATGTAAAAATCGTGGAAAAGGATACGCGATGGAATGTGGTATCAAAAGTTGTTCTTCAGATTATGTTATATTTGTTGATGGAGATATTGGAGATTATGAAAGTAATTTTTTAGATAAAATGCTAAGACCACTTATTGATGATGATTATGATTTTGTAAAATCCTCTTTTGAAAGAACGGGTGGTAGAGTTACAGAATTAGTTGCTAAACCTCTTTTAGAAATATTATTCCCAGCACTTGGTGTTTATAATCAACCTTTGAGTGGAATTATTGCAGGTAAAAAAGCTTTATTTGATGAGCTTACTTTTGAAAAAGATTATGGTGTTGACATTGGAATTTTAATTGATGTTTATAAACTTAAAGCTAAAATGACTCAAGTTTATATTGGAAAAATAACTAATTCTAGTCAAGATTGGAAAAGTTTAATTGGAATGTCTAAACAAGTATCAAAAGCTATAATTAAAAGAAGTCATCAAAAAGAAAAAAAAATTAAGTGAAATTGAAAGTTAGTAGTATTTTTATACTACTTTTTTTGATAATAAAAAAAGGCTTTTGGCCTTTATTTTAATTTTTCAATTTTAGTTTTACCACCCATATAAGATTGTAAAGCAGCAGGAATATTAATGCTACCATCTTCATTATAATTATTTTCAAGTAAAGCTATTAATGCTCTTGTACTTGCTAAAACAGTGTTATTTAAAGTGTGAACATAATAATTACCTTTTTCACCTTTAGCTCGAATGCCAAGACGTCTTGCTTGAGCATCACCTAAGGTAGAGCAAGAGCAAACTTCAAAGTATTTTTGTTGACGTGGACTCCAAGCTTCTATATCACATGATTTTACTTTTAGATCAGCTAAGTCACCACTACAACATTCTAAAGTACGAACGGGAATATTTAAACTTCTAAATAATTCTACTGAATAACTCCACATTTTATTGTACCATTCCATTGATTCTTCTGGTTTGCAAAGAACTACCATTTCTTGTTTTTCAAATTGATGAACACGGTAAATTCCTCTTTCTTCAATACCATGAGCTCCAACTTCTTTTCTAAAACATGGTGAATAACTTGTCATGGTAATTGGTAATTGTTCTTCTTTTAATAATTGACCTTTAAATTTGCCGATCATTGAATGTTCACTTGTACCTATTAGGTATAAATCTTCGCCTTCAATTTTGTACATCATGGCATCCATTTCAGCAAATGACATTACACCATTAACAACGTCTCCTCTAATCATGAATGGTGGCAAACAATATGTAAATCCTTTATTGATCATAAAGTCACGAGCATAACTTAACATTGCACTTACTAATCTAGCACCATCACCCATTAAATAGTAAAAGCCATTACCACTGGTTCTCCCAGCACTTTCTTTATCTAAGCCATTAAATGTTTCTAAAATATCAGCGTGATATGGTATTTCATAGCTGGGTACTACAGGTTCCCCAAAGCGTTCAATTTCCACATTTTCTGAGTCATCTTTTCCTACAGGAACACTGGCATCAATGATATTGGGAATAACCATCATTTTTTCTTTTATTTGTTGACTTAATTCTTCTTCTAATTTTTCTAAATCAGCAATTTCTTTGCCATAATTAGCAATTTCATCTTTTACAGCTAAGGCTTCATCTTTTTTACCTTCACGCATTAAATTACCAATTAAAGCACTTTTTTCATTTTTTAAAGCTCTTAAATTATCACCTTTTTGTTTAGCTTCACGGAATTTTAAATCTAAATCATATACTTCATCTACTAAAGGTAATTTTTGATCTTGAAATTTTTTCTTAATATTTTCTTTAACTAATTCTTTATTTTCTCTTATTAATGTTATATCTATCATTTTAATTCCTCCAATTTATTGCTTATTTTTATGAATGCTTTACGATATCTTTTTTCAACACGTTCTAAATCTTTAGGTGTTGGATTTTTTATTCGTGAAATATCCATATTATGTTTTAAATCAGCAAGTTTTACTTCTAAAGCAATTTTGTTATTTGATTTTATAATTCTTTCAATATAATCGTCATAATCTTCTTTGGCACCACGAGTTAATATTTCAATTGTGGAGACTATAAATTCACTATAACCCATTTCTAATAAATCTTCACGGGTAGTTTCTGTATCTTCTAAAACATCATGTAAAAGACCAACAATTTTGGCATCTTCTGAAGTAACATTATTACTTACTTCATATAGATGATCTAAATATGGATACCCACCTTTATCAAGTTTTCCTGAAAATAATTTTTTTACTAATTCTTCACTTTTTTCGTACATATTTTCCTCCTTTTAACAAAAAAAGACTATTATAGGAGTGTTTACCACGGTACCATCCTACTTTAGTCCTTAATTTTAATAACGGTCTCCCGAAGAAGTTTTTGCTTCTCACTCAGAAGTAGATTCACAAAACAAGCTTACTAATTTCCACCAAACCATTAGTTCTCTAAAAACGCTTTATTTTATTACTATTCTTCCTCATTGATTTATAATCATTATACATTTACTTTTTTTATAAGTCAATTGTTTTAAATTTGGTTATTTTAAATTTGAAACAATATTTTTAAATTCATTACCACGATCTTCAAAACACTTATATTGATCCCATGATGCACATGCAGGACTTAATAAAACAACATCTCCTGATTCAGCTAACGAGAAAGCTTTTTCAGTTGATTCTTTTAAATTATCTAAAACATAACAAGGGATATTTAAAGTATCAACAAAAGCCTTAATTTTCTCTTTTGTTTCACCATAACAAATGACACATTTTACATTACCCATATAGTCTTTTAAATCATCAAATGGTAATTTACGATCTAAACCACCTAATAAAATAATAGTTGGCTTTTTAAAAGTACTAAGAGCAATTTGTGTACTTTTTACATTTGTAGATTTTGAATCATTATAGTAATCAACACCATTTAAAGTTCGTACATATTCAATACGATGTTCAACACCTTTAAAGCTTTCTAAAGTATTTTTAATTATTTCATTATCAACATTAAATTGTTTAGCTACTAAAATAGCACACATCATATTTTCAGCATTATGATTACCTTTAATTATAGCTTTATTAGTATCAACGATTTTTTCATTTTTATAATAAACAAAACCATCTTTTAAATAAGAATCGGCTTCTCTTTTACTTGAAAAATATAGTTTATGGCTTGCTATATTTTTAGTTCCAGCCATAACATCTTCATTTTCCATATTTAAAATAGCAATATCTTGTGGTCCTTGATGTCTAAAAATTAAGCATTTAGCTTTTTTATAGTTTTCATACGATCCAAAGTGATCTACATGAACAACACTTAAGTTAGTCATTACAGCTATATCAACTTTAAAATTAACAAAATCATGTAGTTGATGACCGGAAATTTCTAAAACTAAAATGTCGCCTTCTTTAACATCTTTTAATAATCCACTCATTGGAAATCCAATATTACCACCTAAGTGAACTGGTAAGCCAGCATTTTTTAAGATTTCATATGTTAATGTTGTAGTTGTTGTTTTACCATTTGACCCAGTTATTCCAACGATTTTAACATTTTTTGGTAATAAATTATAAGCAACTTCTAATTCATTAATAACAGGAATATTTAATTTACCAGCTTTTAAAACAGTTGGATTATCAAGTCTTATTCCTGGATTTTTAACAACATAATCAAAGGTTTCATCTAATAACTCTTCTTGATTATTTTGAATAAAAATTTTAACACCAAGATTTCTTAATTCTTCTTCTTTTTCTTTATCATCATTTTTTAAATCGGTTAATACTACTTCATTGTTTCTTTGAATAAGAACTTTGGATACTTCATATCCACTTCTAGCAAAACCTAAAACTAATATTTTTTTATTTTCAAACATATTAATCCTCCTTTATTTTAGATAATATTTCTTTAATTAATATTTCGCACCCTACTTCATGAATTGTTTTACTTTTATTTTCATCTTTTTCCAGTATTTCTATTGCTACCCTTATATTTTGAGGAACTTCATCATCTTCTTCTAACTGATTTAAGAAAGGAAAACCATTTTGCAAATTTTCTTGAGTGCAAAGGCTTTTTTCATTAATAATCATAATTATAAATTGAATAAAACCATCATCGATATTAATTTTAATTCTTTTTAAGCTTTTTAGCAAGTTTTCAAAATCTAATTCTTCCATTTTTTTAGTTAAATTTGGTAAATCAAAACTATTATAGATATTATCAATATCTTCTTTATTATTAATTAAATCAATACTTTGCAATAACATTACAATCGCCAAAAGGTATTTATTGGCTGAAACTTCTTGATTATTAAAAAATGTTTTAAGAGCTATTTCTTCAATCGTTTTAGATTCTTCAATTTCTGGTATTAAATTGCTTACTTTACAACGATCAACATCATAATCAGCATCATCTTCAATCATTGCTATTTTATTTTTATATTGATTAATTAAATTAATATTTTTTTCTTTAATTGTTGCGTAATCTTGTAATAAATGATTATATTCTTTATATTTTCTTGTTTGCAATAATTTATCTATTTGACTATATTCTTTAGCTGGTTCTTTTAAATCTTGTAACCTTTTTTCACATTCTTTTTGTTCTTTTGTTAATTCTTCTAATACTTTTTCTTTAGAAGGATTATCATCTAAATAATTTATAAGCTTTTTTATTTCTAGTTCTTTTACTTTATCGATTATTGTTTTCATATTTTACTTCCACGTTCTACATCTTTATAATATAACAGCAAATCCTCTATTGTTGGTTCTGTTATTAAAATTTTTTTTATATCTAAACTAGCAAGAGCTTTAGTTAATTCTTCAATACTACCTTTATATATAAAATTTACTTCATCATTGGTAAAATTCCTTATTTGCATATTTTTTAAGGGAAATGTTATTTTTTTTACATTTTCAATTACTAAATCGACTATTAAAAATTTTGATTTATTCAATGTTTCTTTAGCTAAATATTCTATAGCTTGATCATTTTGGATAATGATTATATAGTCAACTATTTCTTTAATAGCTAAATCATGGGTAATTATTATAATTTTATGCTCTTGAGCATAACTTTTTAACAATTTTATTAAATCATTTTTTATTAAAGGATCTAGATCTAAAAATGGTTCATTTAAAATCAACATTTCTGGTTTATTTATTAATGATTTTATAATTTTTAATTTTTTTAAATTATTTAAGTTAAGACTATTAACTGGTTTATTTAAATCTAACTTTAAAAATTTAGCAAGAAATTTAGCATCTTCTTTATTATCAAGTGTATCTATTATTAATTGTTTAGTTGGTTCAACTTCGGTCAAATATCCGATTTTCTTACTATTATCTTTTTTAAATAAAGACTTTTTAGTTAATTCTTCGATTAATTCATTAGCTAAATTTAGATTACCAGTTATTATTCCATAATTTTTATTATTTGCAAATATGGTATTTAGTAAAGCTTTATTATTCTTTTTCATTTTACCACCTATTACATTATACATTATTATTAATCAAAAAGGAATGATCACTCATTCCATATTTTTTAAAATATCTCTTGCAGCTACTAAACCGGTAGCAGCAGCAACAACAATATTCCCGGCTTTTCCAGCACCATCACCTATAAAATAAACATCATAGTCTTCTAATTTAAATTTTTTATTAGTAGTTATTTCATTAGAAAAGAATTTTATTTCAGGTCCATATAATAAAGTTTCGTCATTATTAACACCAGGAATGATTTTATCTAGTTCTTCTAACCCTTCTAAAATATTGATGATAATACGATGAGGCATTACTAATGCTAAGTCACCAGCTACACAATCTTTTAAAGTTGGTTCAATAAATAATTTATCTATTCTATCCCATTTACTTCTACGACTTTGTTTTAAGTCTTTTAGGGTTTGAATTATTGGTTTTGAATCACCTAAAACATTAGCTATATGGGCAATTGACTCACCATATTCACGTGTGTTAGTAACAGGATATGTTAAAGTTACTTTACTTATGAAAGCAAAATTTGAATTATTGGATTTTGTTTCTTTTAATGAATGACCATTTACACATATATAGCCGTAGTAGTTTTCTTTCGTAACAAAACCACCAGGATTAGTACAAAAGGTACGAATTTCATCACCATAAGTTTTAGTTTTAATAAATATTGTTGGATCATAAATTACATTGGTTATATCTTCTAAAATCTCTTTTCGTACTTCAACTCTTACACCAATTTCAATACTTTGAGAAACATATGGTATTTTATATTTGTCAGCTAATTCTTGAATCCACTTAGCTCCTGTACGTCCAGGAGCAACAACAACTTTTTTAGCTTTAATCATTTTATCATTGAAAAACACTTCATGCTCTTCTTTTGATATACTTTTAATATCTGTAACTTCACTATCAGGTAATATTTCAACCCCTGATTTTTCTAAGTAATCTGTAAAATTTTTAATATATTCAGGTAATTTATCACTACCAAGATGTTTTTGTTTAATTAGAAGTAATCTTTGACCTTTTAAAGCAACTTCTTTTTTTATTTTTAAAGCTTCTTCCATGTTACTTGGATAAACTTCAGCATCCATGTTAAATTCTGTGAATATTTTTTCGGTGTCATCTATTAAACCATAAGCTTCTTGTTCACTCATGTATTTAAACAAGTCTGATTTCCCAACTTTAGGAATAAAATTTAATTTCCCATCTGAGAATGTCCCAGCCCCACCAAAGCCAGCTAATGTTCCACATATGCGACAATTTTTACATGATGTTTTTAATTTATTCATTGGACAAAAGCGATCTTCTGCTCTTTTTCCTTTATCTAATAAAGCAATTTTTAATTTAGAATTTTTTTTAATTAATTCATAGGCACAAAAAAGTCCAGCTGGACCAGCCCCTATTATTACTACATCATACATTTCTATCACCATTATTATTATAACTGATTTTTGGTGTTCATCAAAGAAAAAAAGATCAAATTGATCTTTTATTCAGCGGATTCTTGAGTATCAGATTTAATTATGTTATCAAAGTCTATATTGTTAAAATCAAGATCCGTTTTAATTAAGAAGATGTGCTAACTGTTGCTGATTTAATCAATTCTAAAACCTCATTTATAGCAGATTCTGTTGGATAAGTAGTTGCCCCAGCATTATCTTGTACTAAAATGAGCCAAGTTCCACCATTAGATTTTGGTGTAAATATATAAGTAGCTTTTTTGGTAGTCGATGCTATATTAGTTTTAAAATATGGTTGTCCTGAATATGTACTACTTTTTGTTTCATCAACTGTATTGCCATTCTTATATGAGGATTTTTGGATAATTTCATTTACTAATGTTTCGTTTAAGTAATTAAAATTAAGTTCATCTACTGCTCCAATACTTGCAAAATACTTACTTGTAGAAACTTTTAGCTCTGTTTCTGATGTTGTCGCAACATCATCACTTTCAAATGTGAACTTGTGTTTTGAAAAGTAAACATTATAGTTTTTCTTAGAAACAGCTGTTGTACCATTATCAACATTCTTAGCTGTTAACGTTGTATATACTAAATAGCCTACTATTGCTATAGCCAAAATTCCAACAATTATTCCAATTATCATTATAGTCCCATTACTCTTGTTACTATTATTATTTTTATTCATAGGTTGTGGATAATTATTGTTAACCGGTGGTGTTGGAATATTTGGTTGAACATTTGGCATCGGTTGAACACTTGGTGTTGGTTGCTGATAAGCTGGTCCAGCTGGTCGCGTTGGTTGTTGATAATTATTCATTGGTGAAACTGGTTCTACAAATTCCATTGATTGATATTGATTATTTGGTTGATTATTATTAACATTTGAAGCCCCACAATTACGGCAAAAAACATCATCTGGATTTAAAGCTGCTCCACATATTTTACAATACATTTCTATTTCCTACTTTCTATTCTTACCAAGAATATGATAACACACTTTTTACTACAGATCTATAAAACATTTTATATTTCAAACTAAATAATCATGTTTACCAAATTGAATTGTTTTGAATAAATTAAAGCTGAATCTCAGAAATATTTAGGTAATAAGCTTTCAACTTTTATTATTTCTTTAGTTATTTGATGAAAAAATTCTAAATAGTAAGCATGTAAAAGCATATGTTTTTTTATACCCCATATTTTGAATCACCTATAATAGGATTTCCAATAGCTTTTAGTTGCACTCTTATTTGGTTCTTTCTTCCTGTCAATAAATTTATTTTATCTTCATAAGTTAATTTTGACATATAAAAACCTCGTTTCTCTTATGTCCAAGAAACGGGGTTTATATCACTCTTTATGTGTCTACATTTATATTACAACTTCAAAGTTGAGCTTTTATTCAGCTGATTCTTGTGAATCAGATTTAATGATGCTATCAAAGTCTATAGTACTAAAATCAAAATCAATATCCGTTTTAATTGAAGAAGATGTGCTAAATGTTGCTGATTTAATCAATTCTAGAGCACTATTTATAGTTGAATCTGTTGGATAGGTTGTTATATTAGATCTGTTCGTGACAAGAACTATCCAAATTCCTCCATTAGATTTTGGTACTAGTAATAAAGTTCCTTTAGCTCCAGTCTTTATAACATTAAATTTCCAATATGTCAATCCTGCATATGTGCTACTTTTAACATCACCTGTTTGCATACCTTCAGAAGCAAATTGTTGTTTAAAAGCTGTTACAGTTGATGTGTTAAGCATTTCAGAACTAATTTCATCCGTCATAAGAATTAACGCACTATAATTATTAGTTGTAACCTCTAACTGATCTGATGATGGTGTTGCAACATCATCATTTTCAAATGTGAACTTGTGTTTTGCAAAGTAAACATTATAGTTTTTCTTAGAAACAATTGTTGTACCATTATCAACATTCTTATCTGTTAACGTTGTATATACTAAATAGCCTACTATTGCTATAGCCAAAATTCCAACAATTATTCCAATTATCATTATAGTCCCATTACTCTTGTTACTATTATTATTTTTATTCATAGGTTGTGGATAATTATTGTTAACCGGTGGTGTTGGAATATTTGGTTGAACATTTGGCATCGGTTGAACACTTGGTGTTGGTTGCTGATAAGCTGGTCCAGCTGGTCGCGTTGGTTGTTGATAATTATTCATTGGTGAAACTGGTTCTACAAATTCCATTGATTGATATTGATTATTTGGTTGATTATTACTATTAATTTGATTATTGGAATTAAATTGATCATTTAAATTTACGTTTTGGTGGCTAAATTCTGGTTGATTATTCATACTTGGTTGAACATTTTGTACATTTGGTTGCATTCCTTGATTTGGTTGATTATTATTAGTGTTTGAGGCACCACAATTACGGCAAAAAACATCACCTGGATTTAAAGCTGCCCCACATATTTTACAATACATTTCTATTTCCTACTTTCTATTCTTATCAAGAATATCATAACACACTTTTTCCTACAGATCAATAAATCAAATGATTTTATTTCTATATTTCAAAAATACAAACTAAATATCATGTTCACCAAATTGAGCTGTTTTGAATAAACAAAAGCTGAATCTTAGAAATATTTAGGTAATAGGCTTTCAACTTTTATTATTTCTTTGGTTATTGGATGAAAAAATTCTAAATAGTAAGCATGTAAAAGCATATGTTTATTTTTTATACCACCATATTTGGAATCACCTATAATAGGATTTCCAATAGCTTTTAATTGCACTCTTATTTGGTTCTTTCTTCCTGTCAATAAGTTTATTTCTAATTTGGTTTTATTATCTTTTCTTTCTAATACTTGATATTCAGTTAGAGCAATTTTTCCACTTTTTGCCACATAAGTTAAAAGGGTTTTGGTTTCTTTTAAATAATGCTTTAAAATATCATGATCTTTTTTTACATAACCACTTACTAGAGCTATATATTTTCTTTTAACATCAGTCCAATGATCTTGAAAATAAGCTTTTATTTTTTCGTTTTTAGCAAATAGAACTAGTCCCGAAGTATCATAATCTAAACGATGTACAATAAAAATTTTATTTTTTTTATTCTTCTTTTTGACATATTCGCTTACTAAATAATACAAATTATTAAATTTATCTTTATCATTAGCAATAGTTAAAAACTTATCTTTTTTATTAACAATAATAATATATCTATCTTCATAAATTATATCAATCATTATCCACCATATTTGTAAGAGCTACCTTTAAAGCAATTTTACCATATTCATAAGTTAATGAACCTTGTTGATAAGCAATAAATGGTGATCGTAGTGGACCATCGCATGATATCTCGATTGAAGATCCTTGAGTAAAACTTCCCGAAGCCATTATGACTTCATCATCGTAGCCAGGCATAGGGTCAGGCATAGGAAGAGCAAAAGAATCAATTGCTGATCCTTGTTGGATTCCTTGACAATATTTGATCATTTTATCACGATCATTAAATATTAAAGTTTGAACAATATCAGCTCTTTCACTATTCCATTTTGGGCTAACATTAAATCCTAATTTTTCCATAGCTAAACTAGTTAAAACTGCTACTTTTAAACTACTAGCAACAGCATTAGGTGCCATATATATTCCTTGTAAAAACATTTTATTAGCACCACCAGATGGACCAACTTCTTTTCCTTGACCTGGTGAAGTAAGTCTTTCAGCAACTAATTCGATCAATTCTTTTTTACCAGCAACATAAGCTCCATTAGAAGCAATACCACCACCTAAATTTTTTATTAATGATCCAACAATAATATCAGCACCTACTTCTAAAGGTTCTTGGGTAGCAACAAATTCACAATAACAGTTATCGATCATTACAATTGTACTCGGTGATATTTTTTTAATCAAAGTTATAACTTTAGCAATTTTTTCAATCGTTAAACTTTCACGAGTTGAATAGCCTCTTGATCTTTGAATTTCTACTAATTTTACTTGATTATTTTTTAAAAATTCTTCAATTTTAATGAAATCAAAATCGTTATCAATTAAATCAATTCCATAGTATTTTATACCAAAACTTTTTAAAGAACTTTTATTTTCTTTAATTCCTATTACTTCATCTAAAGTATCATATGGTTTACCCGTTACACTTAACATAATATCATTAGGGCGTAAAAGGCCAAATAAAGTAGTTGTTAAAGCATGAGTTCCTGAAATAAATTGATTACGTACTAAAGCATCTTCGGCTTTTAATACTGTTTTAAAAACGTCTTCAACAGCATCACGACCATAGTCATTATAACCATATCCAGTTGTAGTATTAAAGTGGGATTCAGATATTTTATTTTCATTAAAAGCATTTAATACTTTAAGACTATTTTGATAACATATTTTATCTATTTCACGAAATTTTTCTGTAAGTTCATTTTCACATTCGAAAATTAGTTTTTCTATTTTTTCACTAATATACATCTTCATTCACTCCATCTATTCTAATAATTGAACCTGTTTGGTATTCATCATTTAAAATTTTACCTATGTAATTTTTGATATCATCTAATGTTACCAATTTTTCTTGATGATGTTTCAACATATCTTCTTTTAAATATTCTTGATCGATTTTTTCTATATTCTTAGTATTTATCCAATTGGGTGCTAAAGCAACAATCTTAGCTTTAGTAACTAAACTCAAAGACTTAGTTAAATTATTTAAAGCAGCTTTACTTGCAGCATAGTCATAATTATATTCATTATAAGTATCGATACTATCACTAGAACTAATATTTATGATGTAATCTTTAATATTCGCGTATTTTATTAATAAAAAAGGTGCTAAAGTATTAATCTTAAAACAATTTAAAAATTCTTCGCTTGTTTTATTTTCTATCAGATCATCACATGAATAAGCAGCAGCATTTACTAAAACTGACAAATTATAATTCTTAACCAAATTTTTTATTTGTTCTTCATCATTTAAATCGCAATATTTTATGGTTACATTTAAGTCGTTTAAATTAGAAGCACTTAAGTGACAACAAGCTATAACTTCATAGTTTTGTTCTAATAATTTTTCACATATACTTTTTCCAACATCACTATTAGCTCCAGTTACTAAAGCGTATTTCATATAGTTCACCCCAAATCAAATATATTATAACATAATTTTGTTGTTAGCCTTAAATTTTTATGTTATAATCTTATAAGAGGTGATAAAATGGAAAGCAAGAAAAAAAGTTTAGTTTTAACAGTCGCTGTTGCTTTAGTTTTTGGTGCTGGTTGCTCAGCTACAACATTTTTTGTAACTAGAAATCACTACAAAAACCCAAGTTCAAATAACATTAAAGGTGATTGGTATAGTACTTATGCGGGAAATACTTTTGTTTTATCTTTAAATGGTTCTGAATGTTCATTTGGTTATGAGTCACAAGAAAAAACTAAATGTACTTATGAGTATTCTGATGAAGTTTTAAAATTAAAAACAGAATCTGGTACTGAACAATTAATTTATTCAAAAAATAAAAATACATTGTATATTAATTCACAACCATATTATTCTACAAAAGAAGAAAGTTCTAAAAATGACGATTATTTCTATGTACCTGCTGATTATGATACTTCAATGTTTACAAAAATTAGTGCCACTGAATTTGTTGAAAAATATAACAAAGGTGAAGCTATGTTTGTATTAACTGCAAGAGGTTCTTGTACTCATTGTCAAACATTTAGACCAATTGCTGCTGAATCTGTAAAAAATTATGACTATACATTGTATTATATTGATATAGCTCATGTTACAGATAAAGAATTTGAAGCTGTTAAGGCTTTAAACGCTACTTTTGCTAATACTTTTGGTTCAACTCCAAATACTTATTATGTTAAAGACAAAAAAATTGTTGATACATTTGAAGGTGCTGGTAGTGCTGAAGATTTTGGCAATTTCCTTACAAAAAATGGTGTAAAGAAAAAATAACTTCATATAAGTGAAGTCAGATTGTTGAAAAACCCCAGTTTTTTAAACTGAGGTTTTCAGAGTGTTGACAAACCCTCTAGATTTTTTTCTAGAGGGTTTCTTATGAATAAAATTTTTATGATATTTTTTAATATTTTTATAAAATCATGTATATTTGATGATAATGTAAGTGATTTCTTTCCTACATTATCATTTTTAATTGCTATATTTTTCATGTTTTGGGCAGCACAAATAAGCCATGTATAATGTTGATTTTTCTTAACCCCTTTATACATAGCGTATCTATATCCATGATTTTGCTTTGAATCTGCAAAACTTCTTTCTACATGTTCTTTTCTTTTTTGATAAAGTTCTTTTCCTTCTTTTGAAAGTCTATTATCCCTAAATAATTCATTCCATTCTTCATGAATATGTCTTCTTACTAATTTTGTTTTATCTAAATTTCTATATGTTTTGTATCCATTTTTATCTATTAATCCAGAATATTCTAGAACTTCACCAGTTGACTTTTCCACATATATATCTAATTCCTTATTATATTCATATTTATTTTTTTCTTTTTTTGACTCTGGCGAACCATATCTTCTATATCCAAACACTCCAAATATATTATTTTCAATAAAATATTTTTTGATATCTAAAGTCAAATATCCTGAGTCAACCGCATACTTTTTTAATTCAAATCCAAACTTATTTTTTATATATTCTGCTCTTTCTATAAATGGACCAGAATCATGCACATTTCCTTTTGTTACATAAGCATCT
>ERZ824600.459-NODE-459-length-60673-cov-6.910472_pt1 | contig 60673 bp, 49 predicted proteins | sample MGYA00519933_ERZ824600 | MGnify/ENA primary metagenome ERZ824600 (study PRJEB31778, sample SAMEA3449178) | human gut metagenome | biome: human gut; feature: human-associated habitat; material: faeces | place: United Kingdom | collected 2010/2012 ...
GGCGTACCGCCGTGTCGGCTTACGCCGACTTGATTTGTGATATAATAACTTAAAGAAAGTAATCTATCGAAAGGAAAAAACAGCGATGCCTAATCCATATTTACCTTTATGGGAATATATTCCCGACGGAGAGCCGAGAGTTTTCGGTGACCGTGTATATATTTACGGTTCGCACGACAGAGCAGGCTCAGATGATTTCTGCGACTATGTTTTAAAGTGCTGGAGCGCACCTGTGAACGATCTTGACAACTGGGTGTGTCACGGTGTGACGTTCCGTGTAAAGCCGGATGGTGATTTTCCGTCGGATACCGACTGGACGCCCGATAAAAATCAGATCTTATTTGCACCCGATGTCGTATGCAGGAACGGAAAGTACTATCTGTATGCATATATTGTCAATGCAATCGGTTGCGTTGCGGTGAGCGACAGACCCGAAGGGCCGTTCACACTGCTTTCAAAATACAAGTACACTATATCCGATGAGATATGCTGTAACGGCTGGTTCATCGATCCGGGCGTGCTTGTTGACGATGACGGAAGAACTTATATTTACTGTGGCTATGAGCGTTCTTTTATGGCTGAGGTCGATACGGACACAATGTACACGATAAAGGATAACAGCTGTATCGAGCATATCATACCGATAACCACAGATAATGACGGAGGCTTTGACACGGAAGAAACGCTTTTCTTTGAGGCTTGTTCTCCACGCAAGGTCGGTGATACATATTATCTTATCTATTCTCCAAAACGTGGCTCACGTCTTGCTTATGCTACTTCAGACAAGCCTACGGGGCCGTTTAAGTACAGAGGATATATCGTAGATAACGGTGTTGATTATCCGGGAGGTAACGATCACGGCTCGATAGCTCAGATAAACGGTCAGTGGTATATCTTCTATCACCGTATGACCAACGGTACGATAATGTCAAGACGTGCCTGCGTTGAGAAGATCGAGATACTTTCTGACGGCACTATACCGCCTGTTGAAATGACTTCGCTCGGCTTTGAGGACAGCCTTGATCCTTACAGAATAACGGAGGCTGAGATTGCCTGTGTGCTTAAAGGCGGAGCGTTTGTAACGGAGCATAACAAGTTCGAAAGAGTGGTAACCGGTATAAAGGACGGTGCTGTAATAGGCTATAAATACTACGATTTCGGGCTTGACAACGGCAACGGCAGAATGTACTTCAATGCCGATATAACGGGACTTGGCGCTGACTGCAACGTGCATATACGCATCGACAGCGAGGACGGCGAGGAGATAGGCTCTTTTAAGGTAGGTCACGGCAGCAGCACCTATACGACAGAAGTAAAGCCTGTCAGCGGCAGACACGCAGTGTTCCTTACAGTTGACACGGATTATACAGGCTGGACGGCTTGCTATTTCAAGGAAAGACCGCTGTTTGAACTGAAGAGGTTTGTATTCACAAAGTAATTTTCGGTTGTTACGAGGTGAAAATATGAAGATAGGTTCTATCGGATACAATTATGTTCATGATATGAAATATGAAAATTTCATTATGGACAGACCTAAAGGACCCGGTGCGGTTTTACTGCTGCTTATAAAGACACCTGCGGTTTTTAAGGTTGGTGGAGTGCAGTATCAGGTCAAAGAAAACTCGTTTATATTGATGTCAGCGGATACTCCTTGTTACTATACGGCACAGGAAGATGTGTATACAGATGACTGGGTGTATTTCGAGAACGACTACTGGGATAAGGAATATGTTGAAAAGCTGGGGATACCGATGAATATACCTGTGTATCTGGGAGATATTGACGAGCTTTCTCACCTTGTCCACATACTTGTCTACGAGCATTATTCGGGTGCGGTGAACAGCGAGGAGATCGAGAAAAAGTATATAGATGTGCTTTTTCTTATGCTGAGCAGAACGCTGAAGTCCCGTAACTGTATGTCGTCAAAACAGCTGAGCGAAAGGCATTATCGCTTTACGCAGATACGAACCATGATATTCACTATGCCCGACCATGTGGGTAATGTAGATGACCTTGCGGCACAGGCGGGTATGAGCCGTTCCGGCTTTCAGCATCTTTATAAAAAGCTGTTCGGAACAACGGTTATAAAGGATATAATAGAGGGCAGGACGCAACGTGCGAAACGTCTGCTTTCCTCTACAAGACTTACCATAAAAGAGATAAGCGCACGCTGTGGTTATACGAACGAATACAGCTTTATGCGGCAGTTCAAGGAACAGGTCGGAAAGACACCGACAGAGTACCGCAGCAGTATATAATATATAAGGAGAATGTTTATGAAGAAGATATTATCTGCCATACTGGCACTTTGCATGATAGTTTCGGTTACTGCTTGTTCATCGGGAAATGAATCGTCCGTTCCCGAAGAAGTAAAGGGCAGTGAGGATCGGACGATGCGTGAGATGACAACGCAGGAGCTTATCGAGGATATGGGACTTGGTATAAATCTCGGAAACACCTTTGAATCCTGCGGAAACTGGATAAACAAGTCATCTGTTACAAACTATGAAACAGCGTGGGGAAGTCCTGTTATTACCGAGCAAATGATAAAGGGCTACAAGGACTGCGGTTTTGGCGTTATGCGTCTGCCTGTTGCGTGGAGCAATATGATGGACAAGGAAACGTATACCATAAATCCCGACTATATTGCAAGAGTAAAGGAAGTGCTGAATTGGGCGCTTGACAGCGATCTGTATGTAATTCTCAACATTCATTACGATAACGGCTGGTTTTCGGGCTTTGCCGATGATAAAAAGCGAGATGAATGCTTTAAAAAGTATGAGGCTATATGGAAACAGCTTTGTGAGGAATTCGGCGATTACGGCGACCATCTGATGTTTGAATCGCTTAACGAAGAAGGCGGTTGGGAGGAACTGTGGAACAGATACAGTAACGAGGGCGACAAGGAAAAGTCGTTTTCGATACTGAATGAAATAAATCAGAAGTTTGTTGATATAGTAAGGGCTTCGGGCAAAAATAACGGCAAGCGTCATCTGCTTATTGCAGGATACAATACAGATATTGACCTTACCTGTGACGAGCTTTACAAGATGCCTGCCGATCCTGAAAACCGCTGTGCAGTATCGGTACACTATTATACACCCTCAACCTTTGCGATTCTTGAAAAGGACGCAAGCTGGGGCAAGGCACAGACAACGTGGGGCAGTGAAGCCGACAAAAAGCTGCTCACAAAGTATATGGATATGCTGAAAACTACCTTTGTAGACAAGGGTATCCCCGTTATTATAGGTGAATATGGCTGTACAACAAAGAACAAGCAGGCAAAATACATTAATCTATATCTTTCAAGCGTCTGCAAGGAGGCATATTCGAGAGGTATGCTCCCTGTGCTGTGGGATGTAACCGATGTATTCTATGACCGCACGACCTGCACGTTCAAGGATAAGGATTTACTGGACGGACTTATGGCAGTAAAGGGAACCGAAAGAAACGTATAACAAAGTAATTACCTCTTTATAAAATGACTCCCGGAGCGAAATACTCCGGGAGCCTTTTTATATGGTTGTTTACGCCTTCAGTTCAAATGACTTGCAGTCTGTGCAAGCCTTCTGAGTGGGGTCTGCCTCGTGTGTGCCGATCTGGATATGATCGAGTGAGCAGTAATCCGCACAGCAGCTGTGATGCTTACAGTTCGTTATTGAACATGCGATGCACTTGTTTGCGTGTTCTGTTCCCATTTTTCGTACTTCCTTTCAGAAATAAATATGAGTAAAGTTGTCTTTACGCACATTATTATAACCGGAAAGCCGAAAAATATAACAGAATTATCAGTCCATTATTATGCTTAAAATATCGGAAAATTCAGGTACGATATAATCCGCTTTATATTCTTTAAGTTCGTCCTCAGAGCCGAAGCCGCATAGCACACCGACAGATTTTATACCGCACTGTTTTGCGCCGATTATATCAAATTTCCTGTCGCCTATCATAATGGCGGATGAACGGTTTTCTATATGCTGATTGTCAAGCACATAGTTTATTATGCTTGCCTTGTCCTCAAACGAGAAGTCAAGTGACGCACCGCATATAAAAGTAAAATATTTTGCCAGATCGAAATGCTCAAGCACGATTTTAGCGAGCTTAAGCGGCTTTGAGGTGGCAAGGTATATCTTTTTGCCGTTGTCATAAAGTGTTTTCAGCGTTTCGGGAACACCTGCTATGACCTTGTTTTCGTATACTCCGACAGTGTGATAGCGCTCACGGTACTTCAGTACCGCCTCTTTCGCCTTTTCTTCGGGGAAATTATAGAAGATATGGAACGATTCCCAAAGCGGAGGGCCGATAAATCTTTTCAGATTTTCTTCGTTGTTTTCTTCAATGCCGTAATAGTGAAGGGCATACTGCACGCATTTTGCTATACCCTCGTATGAATCTGTCAAAGTTCCGTCAAGGTCGAATAAAATATGCTCAAATGCCATTTTTCCTGTCCTGCTCTATAAGTATTTTTACTGCGTTCACTGCCGTTCTTATCGCTCTGTCACTGTCCATACAGACAGTATCCGGAAGTCCTGCATTGCTTCTTTCGACGTTCCAGAGGGCAGTGAATACAGCACCTGCACGTTTTCTTCTTGCAAGGGCTACTGAGAATATTGCGGCGGATTCCATTTCGGAAGTAAGACAGCCGCATTTTACATAAGCCGCCCAGCTACCCGACAGCTTATCTCCTACAGGCATCTGTAATGGCTCTATCTCGCCGTAAAAGCTGTCCTTGCTGTGAACTACTCCGACGTGGCAACGCTTACCGTCAACATCTTCCGATAATGCGTCGCCTGCGGTTTTAAGCGCAGTGGTTACTTCAAAATCCGCTACCGCAGGGTAGTTTTCGGGGATATACTCGTGCGATGTTCCCTCGCTTCGTATTGACGCTTGCGCCACAACCAAGTCGCCGCCGGAAACGCTTATATCCATACCGCCGCTTGTGCCTATTCTTATAAAAGTATCTGTGCCTGAGCGGATAAGCTCTTCAACGGCAATTGCGGCGGAAGGACCGCCGATACCCGTTGACACAACGCTTACCTTTTCACCGAGGAGATAACCCGTATAGGTCGTATATTCACGGTTTGACGCAACAAATTCCGCATTGTCGAGATATTTTGCTATAAGCGGAACTCTGCCGGGGTCACCGGGAAGAATAGCGTATCTTCCGACATCGCCCTTTTTGATTTTAAGATGGAACTGTTCGTTTTCTGTAAGAAGTGCCATAATATCACCCTTTCGCAAAACGTTTATTTCTTAGCTTTAGCCATTTTCTTAGCGGCTTTTTTTGAAACCACTTCGTCAGCCGGAGCGGTAGTGCCGCCCAGAACAGAGGGGGCAGCCTTGTTCTTTTCCTTTTCACGCTTTTCGATATTTCCGTGTATCTTATCCCAGTTGCCGAATATCGCAAGAAGTATGCCGAGTACCGTTATAATAAGGAGCGGCATATAAAGGTATCCTGGGTCACCCGGTAGCATTTCGTGCAGGATGAGTACGCATATCAATCCGACAAAGGTAAGAGCGCCGCAGATTAAGTATTTTTTCAGCATAGCAAAGAACACAGGCACTATATAGCATATAACGGTGAATGACATCCAGAATATCAATATGCCCATTATTGAACTTACATCGGTAGTTTCGGTAGTTATCAGTGAAATAAGTCCGAGAACATTCAGCACTACCGCTATTACTCCCGTTGCTATCATCATAAGTACCTTTAATACGATTACAAAAATCTTCATTTTATCCTTTTCCGTTTCAATTTATTTTTTTAATTTCTATAATTTAATGATAACACAAGAAACCGGAAAAATCAACATATTTATTGTGAGCATCCTGTGAAGAAAATTGCATTCGGTTTTGTTTTTTCCAACCCGTACAATTTATAAAATTAAAAAATACCTCTTATATAAAAATTGCACACGCAGATAATAATTCTGTGAGAAAAACGAAAGGAAAAGATTATCCGATGGTACAAAAGATAAAACTTATCAGCGGTATTTTTACTGCGGTTACGCTTTTTTCAAATATAATGTACGGCGATGCGTGTGCAGAGAAATATATATCCGTAAATTCGCCGTGTTACCCGATGAAATGCAGTGCGGAATACGAAAGACCCGATCTTTATGTCTGCGGAACGCCGTTTGGTATCAAGCTGCTGACAGACGGTGTTATAGTAACCGGATTTGCCAAGGTGGGCGACAGCACAGATGCTTTTGAATTATCTCCCGCCGGCAAAGCAGGAATAGAAAAGGGAGATGTTATAACAAAAATAAACGGGGAGAAAATTACGTCTTCAGCTAATATGAGCGATCTTATATCCGGGTGCGGAGAATATGCAACGCTGACTTATATAAGAGATGGCTGTGAATATACAGCCGATGTTGAAATAAAGTGCGACAGCGACGGCGAAAAGAGAATAGGACTTTGGGTGCGTGACAGTACGGCAGGAATCGGCACTATGACATTTTATCAGCCGAAAACACTTGCCGGTGCGGGACTTGGACACGCTGTATGCGATGTCGACACGGGGGAGATCCTTCCGCTCGGAACAGGTCAGATAGTACCTGCGGTGATAACCGGCGTAAAAAGAGGGGAACGTGACTGTCCGGGTGAGCTTTGCGGTACGCTGAAACCGTCGGACGTAAAGGGCAGAATAACCGATAACTGCGGATGCGGACTTTATGCCGTGCTTGAAGAAGCAGATATGCAGGGGCAGTTGATGCCGCTTGCATTTGCAAGTGAGGTACAGTGCGGACAGGCATATATATTATCGACCGTTGACAGCGGCAAGCCCGAAATGTACAGCGTTGAAATAGAAAGCGTTGACAGAAATTCTGCGGACAACAAGAATATGGTAATAAAAGTAACAGACGAACGGCTGACAGAACTGACGGGCGGAATAGTGCAGGGAATGAGCGGAAGCCCGATAGTGCAGAACGGGCGGCTTGTCGGAGCGGTAACGCACGTTTTTATAAGCGACCCTGCTCACGGATACGGGATATTTGCACAGAGTATGTATGAGCATTTGCTGTCACTCAGTGAAACCGAAGAACAGGCGGCGTAAATTTGTAAACGAAAAACGCTTTCGCAAAGTCTTTATGAGGCTATGCGAAAGCGTTTCGCCGTTATCACAGCAAAAATCGTTTATCCGAAGAAACGTGATAGTTACAGACCTGCTTTTATTCACATAGAAAAGCTACAAATCGACATACATATTGTGCAAAATCACGAAAACGGTTTTTTATTGCAGAAATTTGTCGAAAAATGTTGAAAACGGTCATTTCACGGATATATAATAAATAAGAAGAAGCAAATTTCTACATATTGGGTTAGGTAATCCGATAATTCGTTTTTATATTATCAATTCGGACTTCGATTCAAAAAAACTGAAAAAATTTGGTAAAATCATCTTGAATTATTTTCCAGTTTGTGTTATATTATAGAAGCAATAAAACTATGGAGGTAAGAAAATGTCACAATCTATCAGAGTACTTATAGGGGATGATTCGTTAGAGCTTGGAATATCATGGGCCACCGCTTTCAAAGAGGCAGGGCTGTATGCAATAACCAGACCGAAGATGGGAAAGGTTCTTGTTGATTATGTGCTTACGGAGCGTCCTGCTGTGGTTATCCTTGACGCAAAAACACCCGGTCTTGATGTCTGCGATATAATCAGGACACTCAAAGGAAGCGGAGAATATGCTCCTGTTATATTCGTAACGGCGAACTATGATTCTGCAAAGGTCGAGTTTGAGGTAATGGACGCAGGGGCGGACTATTATATGATACGTCCGTTTGATCCGGAAACGCTTGTATCAAAGGTTTTGTCGGTATATAACGACAAGATAAACGGCAGACGCAATACCGCATCGGACGAATCCGATATGGAGTGCGTAGTGACGGAGATAATACATCAGATCGGCATACCTGCTCATATCAAAGGGTATCATTATCTCAGAACCGCAATTATGCTTTCGGTTGAGGATCCCGACATGATAAACTGTATCACAAAGCTGCTCTATCCGACCGTTGCCCGTATGTATGAAACAACGCCGTCAAGAGTTGAACGTGCAATACGTCATGCAATAGAAATTGCGTGGGACAGGGGAGATGTAGACACGCTCAACAGCTATTTCGGATACACTATTCATACATCGAGAGGAAAGCCGACAAACTCGGAATTTGTTGCTCTTATTGCCGATAAGTTGAGGCTGAAGTACAGATGCACGGCAATCTACGGCTCTAAAAGAATGAAAAATTCACCTGAGGATTCGGTGGTACGCATTTAAGCGTGTAATAGGATATAGATAAGTAAAAATCAGAACCCCCGTCGTGTGACGGGGGTTCAGCTTATTTACTTTATATCTGCGTGGTGCGCCTGAATTGACTTTACACCGAAGTGTTTGTTTGCTTTAAGTGACTTTATACCCTCGATGCTTGCCTTAGCGGCCGCCATTGTTGTGATATAAGGCACCTTATGTCTGATTGCTGACTTGCGGATGTAGCTGTCATCGTTTGCACTCGTCTTTCCTGCGGGTGTGTTGATGATAAGCTGGATATCGCCGTTTGCTATTGCATCGGTGATGTTGGGTCTGCCCTCGTACATCTTGTTGATACGTTCAGCGATGATGCCTGCGTCCTTTATCATATCATAGCTCTTGCCTGTTGCAAGGATACGGAAACCAAGCTCGCTGAATGATTTTGCGATTTCAAGCAGCTCGGGCTTATCTCTGTCGCATACGCTGAGGAGAACAGTTCCCCCAAGAGGAAGCTTTACCTGTGTTGCCTCCTGAGCCTTGTAGTACGCTTCTCCAAATGTGGGAGCGATTCCGAGAACCTCGCCTGTTGAACGCATTTCGGGACCGAGAACGGGGTCAACCTCCTGGAACATATTGAATGGGAATACCGCTTCCTTAACGCCGTAGTGGTTGATAACCTTGTCGTGAAGATCGGGTACGGGGGAGGGCTTGCCTGTCAGCGATGATGTGATTATCTGAGTAGCAAGCTGTACCATGTTTATATTGCAAACCTTTGATACCAGCGGTACTGTACGGGACGCTCTGGGGTTAGCTTCAAGAACATAGACAGTATCGTCTTCAATAGCGTACTGCATATTCATAAGACCGCATACATTCATTTCAACGGCAATCTTCTTTGTGTAATCCTTGATTGTTGCGACCTGCTTTTCCGTAAGATTCATAGAGGGCAGGATACAAGCGGAGTCACCGGAGTGAACACCTGCAAGCTCGATATGCTCCATAACAGCGGGAACAAAGCAGTTCTTGCCGTCCGAGATAGCGTCAGCCTCACACTCTGTTGCGTGGTGGAGGAAACGGTCGATGAGTATAGGTCTGTCGGGGGTAACGCCTACTGCCGCAGACATATAGACCTTCATCATTTCGTCATCGTGCACAATCTCCATACCTCTGCCGCCGAGAACGTATGAAGGACGCACCATTACGGGATAACCGATGCGGTTTGCGATTTCAAGCGCTTCGTCAACGTTTACAGCCATTCCTGATTCGGGCATCGGGATTCCGAGCTTGTCCATCATAGCACGGAAGTGATCTCTGTCTTCCGCAAGGTCGATAGTTTCGGGAGTTGTGCCGAGAATGTTTACGCCGTATTTCTTAAGGTCGCTTGCAAGGTTGAGCGGCGTCTGACCGCCGAACTGAGCGATAACGCCGAGCGGCTTTTCCTTATCGTGAATCGAAAGAACGTCTTCAAGGGTGAGCGGCTCAAAGTAGAGCTTATCCGATGTATCGTAGTCGGTTGAAACTGTTTCGGGGTTGCAGTTTACGATGATAGATTCAAAGCCGAGCTTTTTGAGTGCAAGTGCCGCATGAACGCAGCAGTAGTCAAATTCGATACCCTGACCTATTCTGTTGGGACCGCCGCCGAGAATCATTATCTTGGGCTTGTCGCTGACAGGGCTTTTATCCTCGTCAAGATGATAGGTGGAGTAGTAGTAAGCCGCATTATCAGTACCGCTTACATGAACGCCTTCCCACGCTTCCTTTATGCCGAAGCCGATACGGGCATTTCTGATTTCTTCCTCTGTAACCTCAAGAAGTGAGCTTAAATAACGGTCGGAGAAACCGTCCAGCTTTGCCTGCTTTAGTACAGCCTTTTCGGGAACAGAACCCTTGATCTTGAGCAGTGCTTCTTCTTCGTCAACAAGCTCCTTCATCTGCTGTAAGAACCAGTCCTTAATCTTTGTAAGGGCATGGATTTCTTCAATAGTAGCACCTTTACGCAGAGCTTCATATATAACAAACTGTCTTTCGCTTGTGGGGTATCTCAGCTGTGCTAAAAGCTCTTCCTTTGTCATATCGTGGAAGTTCTTTGCAAAGCCAAGACCGTATCTGTCTTTTTCAAGTGAACGTATAGCCTTCTGGAAAGCCTCTTTATAGGTCTTGCCGATGCTCATTACTTCACCGACAGCTCTCATCTGTGTTCCGAGTTTATCCTCTGCGCCCTTGAACTTTTCAAATGCCCAACGTGCGAACTTGATTACAATATAATCTCCGTCAGGGTAATACTTGTCGAGTGTGCCGTACTTACCGCAGGGAATATCCCCCAGCGTCAGACCGCAGGCAAGGAGGGCGGAAACGAAGGCAATAGGGAAGCCTGTAGCCTTTGAAGCAAGAGCGGAAGAACGTGATGTTCTGGGGTTTATTTCGATTACAACAATACGTCCTGTTTCGGGATTACGGGCAAACTGACAGTTGCAGCCGCCGATAACCTCGATGGATTCGATAATGCGGTAAGACATTTCCTGAAGCTCTTTCTGAACATCTTCGGGAATAGTCAGCATAGGAGCGGAACAGAACGAGTCGCCCGTATGCACGCCGATGGGGTCGATGTTTTCGATAAAGCAAACGGTAATCTTGTTGTTGTCGGCATCACGGACAACCTCAAGCTCAAGCTCTTCCCAACCGAAGATACATTCCTCGACAAGAACCTGACCTACAAGAGATGCCTGCAAGCCTCTTTCACATACGACCTTAAGCTCGTCTACATTATAAACCATTCCGCCGCCGGCACCGCCCATTGTATAGGCAGGACGAAGAACAACAGGGTACTTGAGTTCCTCGGCTATCTTGACAGCTTCATCAATCGTGTAAGCAACTTCACTTCTCGGCATACCGATACCGAGATCCTTCATTGCATTCTTGAACTCGATACGATCCTCGCCGCGTTCGATAGCGTCAACCTGAACGCCGATTACCTGAACGTTGAACTTTTTCAGTACACCTGCCTTGTCAAGCTCAGAGCAGAGATTAAGTCCTGACTGACCGCCGAGGTTGGGCAGAAGCGCATCGGGACGTTCCTGCTCGATAATCTGAGTAAGTCTGTCGAGGTTGAGCGGTTCAATGTAGGTGATGTCCGCTACATCGGGGTCGGTCATAATAGTTGCGGGGTTTGAGTTTACAAGAACTATCTCGTAACCGAGCTTCTTGAGTGCTTTACAAGCCTGTGTGCCTGAATAGTCAAACTCACAAGCCTGACCTATGATGATAGGGCCGGAGCCTATTATCATAATTTTGTTAATGTCCTGTCTTTTTGGCATATTTCTCATCCTTACCGCACTTTTGCAGTGCGAAATTTTTATTTGCCGTATTGTTGGCATATTTTATTAGGATAATAATATCACAAAATCCGACAGAATGCAATAGAAAACTTCCGGATAGGGCAGATTTGTCATAAAAGTAACATTTTCAGGTGGATGTTCGGTTTTGGGTACGAAAAAGCCGACCTGCCGGAAAAGGTCGGCTGATGATATTAAATCATATTTTTTCAAATATAAGGATTTTCTGAGTTACTTTCTTGATTAAAGGGAGGTTTCTGAACGGTTTCAATATCGGCATGATTTCTGTCATACCGCGGATGATATCGTCATTTTTTATACATCTGAAACCGTCTGCCGCTTTACCTAAATCATCAAAGGTATCAGCACCAAAGACGAATTTTGCACCGGTGTCCTGAATTGATTTTTCGGTATGCTCCTTGTTTACCCACTTTTTAGCAAGGCACTCCATAAGCACTGTCGCATTATCGAATTTATCTCTGATAATCGACAGCATCTGAGCGTTTTCATCAGAGGTAAGGTACATTGAAAGACCTTCGATTATAAAAAGCATTTTCCCTCTTTTTGTTACCTTGTCAGCCCAAGCGGGATCGGTTGCGGAAATGCCTATTGTAGACACCCTGCCTGATTCGTGATATATTGCATCACGCACCTCGATAGTTTCAGGCAGATCGACATTGTACCACGTTATTCTGCCGTTATCCATACGGTAAAATCTTGTATCAAGTCCGCAGGCTATGTTTACAACTGTGCAATCTGGATTTTTGTTTATAAAGTCTTTGACCAATTCGTCAAATACTATGGTTCGTGCGATTACTCCGTTGCTCATCGTAGAGTCCTTTTCCGCTTTTGAAAAGTCATAGTCTATCTTATCGACAAGCTCTATAGCCTTAGCATCGTAAAATTTAGCATTCTTTTTTCTTGAATACTTTGCTCTTGCATAGAAGCTCTGAAGCATTGTTTCAGCAGAGCCTGTAAGCAGGGGATTGATTTTTTTGTCTTCCATAATATCTCCGTTAATACACAAATACATTTTGGTTAATCTTGACTAACTAAAATCATTTTACCACAAAAATGCGCCTCTGTCAATAAGAATCCAAGAGTATTGCGGCTGAAGAGCGGATTTAAGCAGGTTATAATCGGTTATAAATCAAAATTTCATAATATCGAAATAAAATGTAAAAAAAGGCTTGACAAAGGAGTCAGGATTTGTTATAATAAATCACGTTGTGAAAACAACCCAAAAGTTTATAGCTTTTGAGCCACTAGCTCAGGCGGCAGAGCACCTGCCTTTTAAGCAGGGTGTCCCGGGTTCGATTCCCGGGTGGCTCACCAAAGTCCTTCGATTAAATTCGGGGGACTTTTTTATTTGTGTTTTGATAAGTACCGAATCGCACTGACTGAAGCTGTTTTTGCGGTATCGGAAAAAATTTTGCGACAAAACTTGACATCGGGGCAGATATAGTATAATATATAGTTATAATTATCAGAAAAGAGAACTGTATGACCAAAAAGGAAAGAGCAGGGCTTGTTATAGACGGGCTTGCCGAGTGCTATCCGGATGTGAAATGCGCTCTTGTTTATAAAAAGCCGCATGAGCTTCTGATAGCGACAAGGCTTTCGGCACAGTGTACCGATAAGCGAGTAAATATGGTTACTCCCGCACTTTTCGAAAAATTCCCCGATATTGACAGCTTTGCGGCGGCAGAGCCTGACGAGGTTGCGGAATATATACATTCGTGCGGACTATATAAGACAAAAGCTGTTGATATTGTTATGATGTGCAGAATGCTCCGTGATGATTTCGGCGGTGAAATTCCCGATACAATTGAACAGCTTGTAAAGTTGCCCGGGGTCGGAAGAAAGACAGCTAATCTTATAGTAGGCGACCTCTACGGTAAGCCTGCTCTTGTATGCGACACACACGTTATAAGAGTGAGCGGAAGGCTGGGCCTTACCGACGGAACAAAGGATGCGCTGAAGGTTGAAAAACAGCTTGCCGCAATAATAAAGCCGGACGACAGATTGATGATGTGTCACAGGCTTGTGTGGCACGGTCGGCTTGTGTGCAGTGCGGCAAAACCGAATTGCAGCGAATGCAGGCTGAGCGGTTTTTGCAAGTTTTTTTCGGGGACAAAATAAAATAACGGCTTGGAGTGAGTATTATGAAAGGGAAGGTACGCAACGCAATAATAATTGCCGCAGGCGTGCTTATCCTTACCGTAATGCTCACTGTTGTTTTATATTACTATAACGACAAAGTAATGCGTGATAACGCATGGGTGTTCTCTGTGAATGAAACCTCATACGATGAAAGCTCGTATTCGTATGTGCAAAAACCGGATCTTAATTCAGCAGATCTTGAAACTCTGATGCAGATAAAAGGTGTCGGACGGAAAACGGCACACGATATTATAAACTATCGTGAAAAGCACGGGAAATTTACATCTATGTCACAGCTTAAAGAGATAAACTCGGTAGATGATGAAGTATATATGATACTGTGCAGTCGGTTTACCGTTGCCTCGTCGGGATATTACACTAAAAACGAGTCTTACGGCATTCGCAAGGTAAACCTCAATAAAGCTACCGTAGACGAGCTGATGAGCGTTGAGGGAATAACGGAGGAAATCGCAAAGAATATTATATTGCGCCGTAAAGACCACGGAGATTATACCTCTGTAAGAGAACTTCTTGATACCGAGGGCATAACGATAACTCTTTACAGCAAAATTTCCGATAAACTGACAGTTTGATTTTATATTATTTTAGTGAGAAATTGCCAAAAAACTATTGATTTTATTGCAGTGATTTGGTATACTTAATTAATAAAGCATAACGCTTTATATATTTACAGGAAATACAAGGCGTTACGGAGGTCATTATGGATTATAACATCAAAGACGTATCCGGCAGACTGAAAAGCACAAGAGAGTACCTTGATATATCTGTCGGCGAAATGGCAAACAAAACAAACGTCACCACAGACGAATATATTTCACTTGAAAACGGAGAAAAGGATTTTTCGCTTTCATTCCTGAATCAGGCGGCGGACGCACTCGGCATTGAGCTTATAGAGCTTCTTACAGGTGTTACGCCTAAGCTCAATACATATTCGATAGTCCGTAAGGATCAAGGCTTACCGATCGAGCGTCGGGAAAGATTTGCCTATCAGCACCTTGCCTATCTTTTTAAAAACAAGAAAATAGAGCCGTTGCTGGTAACAGCTCCTTATGATGAGGAGGAGCAGAAAAAGCCTATACACCTGTCTGTACACGACGGTCAGGAAATGGACTATATAATATCGGGAACGTTGAAGTTCCAGATAGGCAGTCATATTGAAACGGTAAGTGAAGGCGACTGCATTTATTACGACAGCATGAATCCGCACGGAATGATAGCCGTTGACGGCAAGGACTGCAAGTTCTTGGCAATACTGATCTGATAAACAAAGGAACGGAAAGAAAAGTATATGGAACAGGTTAAAAATTACTACAAGAGATTTGTAAAAGAAGGCTTTGATGAGAACGGGATACTGAATAAGTTCGAGATAGATTGCCCCGATAACTATAACTTCGGTTACGATATTATAGATAAGTTCGGAGAAATCGACCCCGACAGGAGAGCACTTATCCACATCGACCTTCAGGAAAACCGTCACGATTTTTCCTATTCACAGCTTTCGAAGCTGTCAACGCAGGCGGCAAATCTTTTTAAGTCATACGGTATAAAAAAAGGCGACAAGGTAATGCTGGTACTGAAAAGGAACTACCAGTTCTGGATTGCGATAATCGCTCTTATCAAGCTCGGTGCGGTTGCTATACCCGCAACGCATCTGCTGACAACACACGACTTTACCTATCGCTTTGAACGTGCAAGCGTAAAAGCTATAGTATGTACCGGCTATAATCCCGATATAGCCGAGTATGTCGATGAGGCGCAGGAAGAGATCCATGCTGACGGCCTTGTTAAATTTATAGCAAACGGTCACAGGGACGGCTGGATTCCGTTCGATGATGAAATTGCCGGAATGCCCGAAACTATGGAGCGTGTGCAGACGGATACAAGGGAGCATATGCTGTTATATTTCACATCGGGTACTACGGGCTATCCCAAGATGGTCGTCCATAATCACAGATATGCGCTCGCACATATTCAGACGGCGGCACACTGGCAGAATGTCGATTCTGACGGTGTTCATCTTACAATATCCGATACAGGCTGGGGAAAAGCCGCCTGGGGCAAGCTGTTCGGTCAGATGTCGCTCGGTGCGTGCGTGTTCGTGTATGATTTTGACAAGTTCATACCGACCGATATGCTGAGGATAATGCAGAACTACAAGATAACCTCATTCTGTGCGCCTCCCACCATGTTCCGTTTCTTTATAAAGGAAGGTCTTGAAAACTACGATCTTTCGAGTCTTAAATATTCCGCTATTGCAGGCGAGGCACTCAACCCTGAGGTGTATAACAAGTGGCTTGAGTTTACCGGCCTTAAGCTGATGGAGGCATTCGGTCAGACCGAATCGACAGCACTGCTTGCAAATCTTGTAGGCATGACGCCTAAGCCCGGCTCAATGGGTAAGCCTACTCCGCTCTACGATGTCGACATTGTCGATGATGACGGAAATCCGGTGCCTGTCGGAGAAGTCGGCGAAATAGTAGTCCGTGCCGAACGTGGCAAGGACGGCCTTTTTGACGGTTATTACCGTGACGATGAGCTTACCGCTCAGGCATGGCACGATGGGCTGTATCATACAGGCGATACCGCTTGGAAGGATGAGGACGGCTACTTCTGGTATGTCGGAAGAAATGATGATGTTATCAAGGCGAGCGGTTACCGTATAGGACCTTTCGAGATTGAAAGCGTTCTGATAGCACACCCGTCTGTGCTTGAGTGTGCCGTTACAGGTGCACCCGACCCTATAAGAGGTCAGGTGGTAAAGGCAACAATCGTTCTTGCAAGAGGATATGAACCGTCTGAAGAGCTTAAAAAAGAGCTTCAGACTTACGTTAAGAAGAACACTGCGCCTTATAAATATCCGAGAATAGTGGAGTTCGTTGACGAGCTTCCCAAAACTATCAGCGGCAAGATAAGAAGGGTACAGATTCGTAACGAGGATAACAAGAAAAACAGTTAACGACAGAATTCGCCGCAGGTAATACTTGCGGCGATAGTTTTAGAGGGCTTTATGGAGTATTACATCTATCTGTTGCAGATATTCGGCGGCGGTAACCCGAAAATTCACGAGGTGATAAAGGCATACGGTAATGCAAGACTTGCGTATGAGCATATCAGCAGTGGCGATATGTCGCATATACCTTCTAACCGTCACGAGTATGTCCGCAGAGCGTCGCTTGAACGCTCAAAGGTGATAATGGATTATTGCGCCGGGAATAATATCGGCATTGTCACAATTGACGACAGGAATTATCCCGAACAGCTTAAGAATATATATGATCCGCCCGTTCTGCTGTTTACTGCGGGAGATATAAACTGCCTGCAGGGTAAGCTGGCGGTGTCGATAGTAGGACCCAGAAAGCCGTTTGGCAATGCGATAAGGCTTGCGGAAAATATTTGCTACAATCTTGCAAGAAGCGACATTGTTCTTGTAAGCGGTTTTGCACTTGGTATAGACAGGATAGCGCACAACAACAGCATCCGTCACAGCAAGCCGACCGTGGCTGTGCTTGCCTGCGGAATAACTATTGATTATCCGAATAATTCATTCGGGCTGAGAAAGAACATAATCGACAACGGCGGACTTATTCTGTCTGAACTTCTCCCGGACACGCCGTGCAATTCCGATTATTTCAAATTCAGAAACCGTATTATTTCAGGACTTTCAAAGGGTACTGTCGTGATAGGCGGCTACAACGGAAGCGGAAGCCTTATCACTGCAAACCATGCGTTCGAGCAGGACAGAGAGGTATTCTTTACTATACCTGACGATACGCTGGATAAGAAATACAGCCGTGTTATCAGATTTTTGCGTGACGGGGCGCATTCCGTTTATGATTTCTATGATATTATCAACGAGTTTTATCCGACTTACCGTGACAGAATCGATGATACATATCTTGATAAGGAACAGCTGACAAGCTTTGTGATTCACGAGGATGTCAGGGAAACAGCGCCTGCTGAGGATTTGCCGACGGTTTGTGAAGCAAAGGAACCTGAGTCTGCAAAAAAAGATGAGAAGAAGCCTCTGCCTAAGGTGAAGGCGGCAGATGCACCACGCTTTAAAATTACAGGTGTCAAGGATAAGGAAAAGGAAATAGATTATTTCCGAGTAACTCCCGAAAATGTGCTGAAAAAGCGGAAAAAAGCAGGAAAGCCTGCTGCACTGAATGATATGGCAGTAAAAGAAAGAATTCCTATAATAGCGCCGATTGCCGAAACCGATAACACAGACGTGAGTAAGGCAGAGCCGGTAACGGATACGGAAGAAAAGCAGAGCGGACAGATTGCGGAAGCCGCAGAAAACGCATCGGGAGCCGCAGAAATTCTCGGTATAATCGCAAACAGTGACGGAGTAACGCTTGATACGTTGCTTTCTGCCTGCAGCTTATCATTCGGGGAACTAAGCGAGATACTCGCCGACCTTGAAATAAGCGGCGCTGTATCCTGCGGTGCGGGCGGAATATACACGGTAAAGAAGGAGCGGTAATGAATCGTTCACAGCTTGACAAATACATAACCGACTATTACGGCGTCAGAGCCGAAAGATTGTTTGAAAAGAATCCCGGTTTTCAGGCGTATCGTCATAATGATACGAAAAAGTGGTTCGCTATGATAATGGATTTGCCTGAAAGCAGGCTCGGACTTGACGGGCAGGAAATTATAGATGTCGTCAATCTCAAGTGCGACCCTATCCTCATCGGGTCGCTGAGGCTGGAGCAGGGCTTTTATCCTGCGTATCATATGAATAAGGAAAACTGGATAACGGTCGCCCTTGATGAAAGAGTACCCGATGAACAACTAAGGATGCTTGTCGATATGAGTTATGAGCTGACAAGGAAAAAGTTCAGAAGAAAAAATAAGTAAAGAATACCGCCCGTGAATGCAGTGAGCAAACACGGGCGGTAAATGTTTTATTTACTTTCTCATAAGTCTTAATGAATTGAAGATAGCGATTATCGAAACGCCAACATCTGCGAAAACAGCCGCCCACATATTAGCAAGACCTAAAACGCCGAGTACCTGAATTATCAGCTTTACACCGAGTGCAAATATGATATTCTGGAGAACTATGCGGTTTGTTTTTTTGCTGATTGCAAATGCGTCGGCAAGCTGCATTGGGTCGTCCTTCATAAGAACGCAGTCTGCGGTTTCTATGGCACTGTCTGCGCCCGAGCCGCCCATTGCAACGCCTATGTCGGCAGATGCTATTACGGGTGCGTCATTTATGCCGTCGCCTACAAACATTACCTTTTCATTGTCAGGAAGCTCCGATTTCATCTTAAGCGTAATTTCGCTCTTGTTTTCGGGGAGAAGCTCTGCGTAGTAATCTGTGATACCGAGCTTTTCAGCCGCCGCAGCCGCCGCAGATTTATTGTCGCCTGTGAGCATTACGACCTTCACACCGTGATTTTTAAGCATCTTTACGGCTTCAGCCGAGTGTTCCTTAGGCATATCTGCGATTTCGATAAGACCTGCATATTTATTGTCGACAGCCACATAAAGCACTGTGCCGTTTGCTTCGGGGCAGTTTATGCTGTAGTCAGCCATAAGTCTGCTGTTACCGCAGAGAACGGTCACGCCCGAAATTACAGCCTTGATGCCCTTGCCGGCTATTTCACTACACTGAGTAATCTGCGACTGGTCAATATCCGCACCGTATGCCTTTCTTACCGAAACGGCTATAGGGTGGTTGGAGTTGCTCTCGGCATAAGCCGCATATCGCAACAGCTCATCCTTGCTCATTCCTGCAGGCTCTGTCCTTGTGACCTCAAACTGACCTTTTGTAAGCGTGCCTGTCTTATCGAACAGTACGACCTTAGCCTTTGATATTGCTTCAAGGTAGTTACTGCCTTTAACCAGTATACCCTTTGACGAAGCCTTGCCGATACCTGCAAAGTATCCGAGCGGTACGGAAATAACCAATGCGCACGGGCAGGAGATTACGAGGAAGATAAGACCTCTTTGTACCCACGTTCCGAAATCAAAGCCGGTGAACAGGGGAGGGATAAGCGATATTATCACCGCCGCAAGTACGACTATGGGGGTGTAGTATTTTGCAAATACCGAGATGAAGTTCTCCGTCTTTGTCTTTTTCTCAACGGCAGACTCGACCATCTGAAGCATTTTGTATACCGTGCTGTCGGTGAACCGGCGTGTTGTTCTAAGCGTGATAACGCCTGAAATGTTGATAGCACCTGCCGGAACTTCATCACCTACCGTAATATCTCTCGGTAAACTCTCGCCTGTGAGGGCTGATGTATCTATTGATGTGTTACCGCTTTCGACAATGCCGTCAAGCGGTATTTTTTCACCGGGCTTTACTCTTATTATACTGTCGGTTTCAACGTTTTCGGGATCGACTGTTATATATTCGCCGTCAATAAGAACATCGGCTGTTTCGGGCTTTGTCTTGATAAGAGAAGATATGCTTCTTCTTGACTTGTTCACGGCTATCGACTGGAAGAATTCTCCGACAGTGTAGAACAGCATAACGGCGACCGCTTCTTCGTATTCTCCGAGTACGATAGCACCGATGCTTGCGATAAGCATAAGCGTGTTTTCGTTGAAGAAATTCTTCTTTGCTATTGCTTTTATTGAAGTGATTGCTACCTCAAGTCCGCAGATAACGTAAGCCGCAAGATACATCGTAAGTATCGCTATCTGCGGCACAAGCTGCTCTGTACCGATAGTTTTTTCAAGGATAAAAGCGACTATGAACAGAATGCCTGCGCTTATCATCTTGACTATATCTTTAGTATAGCTTACCTTTTTCTCAACATGGTTTTCCTTTTCGCTGACCGTTACATCGGGTTCAACGGCAGTTACCGTTGCGGTCACCAGCTTTAACAACTCCTTGTCGGAAATTATCCTTGATGGTGTTACGGTAAGTTCCTTTTTGATGAAATTCATCTTTGCGCCGTTCGCATAGTCGGATTTTTCGACAGCTTCTCTTACTTCTTCCGCACACTGTGCGCAGTCAAGACCGTCTATAATATATTTCTTTTCTTTAAAAGTCTGTCTTTCTTTTACGGTTACATCGGGTTCGTGCTTTGCGACAACTTTGGTGACCGTTGTCATAAGCTCATCGGGCGAACACGAATTTTCCGCTTCAACGGTAAGTTCCTGCTTCATAAAGTTCATTCCCGCCGATTTTACACGTTCGTCCTTTTCGACTTCCGCACGGATCTCCTCTGCACAGTGAGCGCAGTCAAGACCTTCTAAAATATAGATTCTTTTCATAAGCTACCACCTTTGATATGGTTGAAGTTTTGAACAATTGAGTAACTGTTCAAATGTATTGCCCGAAAAAACAGGAGATGCCATCTCCTTTGATTTTTCCCGTTTTACTCCATAATATGTTCAAGCGCATTGCTGAACACCGTGTTTACATGGTTGTCGCTGAGCATATAGTAAACGACCTTGCCTTGCTTTTCACTGCGAACAAGCTCTGCCTGCCGTAATACTCTCAGCTGGTGAGAGATTGCCGATGCTGTCATTCCGAGCAGGGCGGCGAGGTCGCACACGCACATTTTTGAGCGTGACAGCGAGTAGAGGATTTTTATCCTTGTTTCATCGCTTATAGCTTTGAAGAACATTGACAGCTTTTCAAACTGCATCTGTTCAAGCATCCTTTCACGCACATAGTTTACTACGTCCTCGTGTATCACATTACAGTTGCAGAATTCATTTTCGTCTTTTGCAGTGATATTTTCCGATTTTTCTGATTTGCTGACCGCCATTTTAACCTCATTTCATTTGAACGGTTGTTCAACTGTTTGTATTATAACACCGTCATACTGCATTGTCAATAGTTTCTTTATGATTTTTTGCTTTTCCTGCAAAATATTTTTCTGCAATACAGGAAAAGAATGTTGTCTTATCGCTTTCGGTGAAATCCTCATCGTCAAGCATAGCCGATACTTCGTTCAGAAGCACATCGGCCTTTTCTCTTGTTTCTGTCGGAGAAGTGCCGTTGAAATACAGCTTTTCATCGCCTGACAGGATAAGATCCACAGTGTCGTCCGTCAGCAGTTCCTCGCTGACGCCGAGCAGTACCGCCATATCCGACAGCGTTTTTGCTCTCGGGGTCCTTGCACCGCTTATGTAGTTTGCAAGCGCTCTGTAGGTTATGGATACGGCAGACGCAAAGTCCGTCTTTTTATAGCCGTTTCTTTTAATAAGTATTTCCAGCTTGTCCTTAAGTTCCATAATTCCTCCGACTGAATTTCCTTTTACTATTATTATATCCTTACATTTACGGCTTGTCAATCAAAAAAATACATAAAAATTCGCTAAAATTCAACAATTATTCACTATATGCAGTATATTATGCAGTTTTGTGCATAAAAATACTTGACTTTGATGTGAAAAGGTGTATAATATTCAATGTGAGTTAAATCAGAAAGCAGAACGCCCGAAAGCGTCTGTGAGATAGAAAGGAAATAATAAAATGGCTAAAGAAATCAAAAAGATCGTACTTGCTTATTCAGGCGGACTCGATACGTCCATCATCATTCCGTGGTTACACGAGAATTATCCCGGCTGTGAAGTAATCTGCGTAGCAGGCAACGTAGGACAGGACTCTGAAATAGTAGGTCTTGAAGAAAGAGCTAAGAAGACAGGCGCATCCAAGCTCTACATAGAAGATATACAGGACGAATTCGTAAATGACTTCATATTCCCCACACTTAAGGCAGGCGCAAAGTATGAGGGTTATCTGCTCGGTACTTCATTCGCTCGTCCTCCTATAGCTAAAAGACTTGTTGAGATAGCTAAGAAGGAAGGCGCTGACGCTATCTGCCACGGCTGCACAGGTAAGGGTAACGACCAGGTACGTTTTGAGCTTACTATCAAGGCTCTCGCACCCGAGCTTGAGATTATCGCTCCCTGGAGAATATGGGATATCAAGTCAAGAGATCAGGAAATCGAGTATGCAGAGGCACACAATGTTCCGATAAAGATTACTCGTGAAACAAACTACTCAAAGGATATGAACCTCTGGCACTTATCACACGAAGGTCTTGACCTTGAAGACCCCGCAAACGAGCCTCAGTACAATAAGAAAGGCTTCCTTGAACTTGGCGTTTCACCCGAGCAGGCTCCCGACAAGCCCACATATGTTACAATACACTTTGAAAAGGGTATCCCCACTTCGCTGGACGGCGAAAAGATGGACGGCGTAAAGCTTATCAAGACTCTTAACAAGCTCGGCGGCGAGAACGGCATCGGTCTGTTTGACGTTGTTGAAAACAGACTTGTAGGTATGAAGTCAAGAGGCGTTTACGAAACTCCCGGCGGAACAATCCTTTATCACGCTCACGAAGTTCTCGAAACTATCTGTCTTGATAAGGAAACACAGCACTACAAGTACGGTCTTGCACAGAAGTATGCAGACATCGTATATAACGGTCAGTGGTACACACCTTTAAGAGAGGCTATGGACGCTTTCGTTGACAAGACACAGGAAACTGTTACAGGCGACGTTAAGCTCAAGCTCTACAAGGGTAACATCATCAACGCAGGCGTTACATCACCCTACACACTGTACAGCGAAGACTTCGCTTCATTCGGTGAGGACGATGTTTACGATCAGACAGATTCAAAGGGCTTTATCAACCTGTTCGGTCTGCCGATAAAGGTCAAGGCTCTGCTTGATGCTGAGAGAAACAATAAGTAAGCTTTAAAAGCGTTACGGTAAATCCCGCAAGGTGTAAAACTATGCCTTGCGGCTTTTACGGTTTTTAAGATGCGATTTAAAACACGGTCGGTACGGCTGTGTTTTAAAAAGCGTTTTAATTACTTTTATATTTATAACGGAAAAAACAAAACGCTTTTTGCGTTATGAACATAAATCTGAAAGGAAATAACAGTATGTCTAAAATGATGTGGGCGGGAAGATTTTCAAAGGAGGTTGACTCAAAGGTCAACGATTTCAATTCTTCCATCTCATTTGATGCAAGAATGTACAAGCATGATATAAAAGGCTCTATAGCACACGCAACCATGCTCGGTGAGTGCGGCATTATCGACCCTGCGGACAGCAAGGTGATAATAGAAGGTCTTAACGGAATTTTAAGCGATATTGAAAACGGAACACTGCATTTCGATCCCAATGCGGAAGATATTCATATGTTCGTTGAGGCTGAGCTTACCGCACGAATAGGCGATGCGGGAAAGCGTCTGCACACTGCAAGGAGCAGAAACGATCAGGTGGCTCTCGATATAAAGCTCTATCTTAAAGATGAAGTCGATGAGATTGCAAAGCTTGTCCGTGAGCTTATAAACACTGTTATAGATATTGCAAAGCAGCATACAGAAACGGTAATGCCGGGCTACACCCATTTACAGCGTGCACAGCCTGTTACATTCGCACATCATCTTATGGCATATGCACAGATGCTGACAAGAGATCTGACAAGACTTGCAGACTGCAAGGAAAGAATGGATGTAATGCCGCTCGGTTCGTGTGCGCTTGCAGGCACTACATATCCTCTCAACAGAAAGAGAACGGCCGAACTTCTCGGCTTCAGGGATATTACGATGAACAGCCTTGACGGCGTATCCGACAGGGATTTCTGCGTTGAGTTATGCTCCGATATTTCGATGCTTATGATGCACCTTTCGAGATTTTCGGAAGAGATAATCATGTGGTGCTCGTGGGAATTCAAGTTTATTGAACTTGACGATGCATATTCAACAGGCAGTTCGATAATGCCGCAGAAGAAGAACCCCGATGTTACGGAACTTATAAGAGGCAAGACGGCAAGGGTATACGGCGATCTGCAGACGCTTCTCACAATGATGAAGGGACTTCCGCTTGCATACAACAAGGATATGCAGGAGGACAAGGAGGCAATATTTGACGCAGTGGACACAGTAAAGCTGTGTATCTCGACATTTACTCCTATGCTTGCGACTATGACGGTACTTAAAGACAATATGCGTACTGCCGCCGCAAAGGGCTTTATCAACGCTACAGACTGTGCCGATTATCTCGTAAAGAAGGGACTTCCTTTCAGAACGGCATATAAGATAACCGGTACACTCGTTGCACTTTGCATAGAGAAAAATACAACGCTTGAACAGCTACCGATAGAAGAATACAAGAAGCTGTGCGAAACGTTTGATAATGATGTATATGACGCTATCAGCCTTGATACCTGCGTTATGCAAAGAGGCGTTGACGGCGGACCCGCTCCGGATGCGGTAAAGCGTCAGATAGCTGAGCTTGAAGACAGACTGGGCGGTATCAACATCTGATGATAACTTATGAATACAGATTGCCGCACGATATAAATTCGTTCAGACGAAGCGTAGGCTGGTATGAGCTTTCGCCAAGACAGCTTAACTGTGCGCTTAAAAGCTCGGTGTTTGCGATAACGGCGCTTGACGGAGAAAAGGAAGTCGGCTCGGCAAGGGTAGTCGGCGACGGAGGCTATCAGTTCTTTATCAGCGATGTTATTGTACGTCCCGAATATCAGGGACAGGGAATAGGCAGAGAGATGCTTTCAAGGCTTATGGACAAGGCGTTGTCGGTAGCTGACGAGGGCGAAACGATAATGATAAATCTTATGGCGGCAAAGGATAAAGAGCCGTTCTACGAAAAGCTCGGATTTATGCGCAGGCCTAATGATGAACGTGGCTGCGGAATGACAAGATTTCTTAAAAAATAAGAGGTGCTTATATGAGCGTAAAGGTGTATATTGATGGTCAGGAAGGAACGACCGGACTTAAAATTCTCGAACGTTTCAAGGACAGAAACGATATTGAAATAATGAAGATAGATGAGGACAAGAGAAAGGATAACGATGAGCGTAAGAAGTTTATATGCTCGTCCGATTTCACGTTCCTTTGTCTACCCGATGCCGCCGCAAGAGAGGCGGTAGAGCTTGCAAAGGGCAGTAACGTCCGAATTATAGATGCTTCTACGGCACATCGGACAAATCCCGACTGGGCATACGGTTTTCCTGAGCTTTCAAAGCAGCACAGAGAAAAGATTGCGGCTTCATCGAGAGTAGCTGTTCCCGGCTGTTATGCAAGCGGTTTTATTTCGCTTGTATATCCTCTTGTAAAGGCAGGCATAATGCCGAGCGATTATCCTGTTGTCGCTCATGCGGTATCCGGTTACAGCGGAGCGGGAAAGAAGGCTATCGCAGTGTACGAAAGCGATGAAAAGCCAGAAGAATTTTACAGCCCAAGACAGTATGCGCTTCCTCAGGAGCATAAGCATTTGCCTGAAATGATGAAGATAAGCGGACTTGATTACAAGCCTGTGTTCAATCCTCTGATATGCGATTATTTCAGCGGTATGGTCGTAACTGTTCCGGTACTCACAAGACTTCTGCCGAAGAAATATACGCTTGCCGATATTCATAAGGCTTTCACTGAGCATTATGCAGACGCAAATCTTGTAAAGGTGATGCCTGTTATGGGCGAGGGTGTGCTTGAAAACGGTTTCCTTGCCGCAAACACATTATCGGGTAAGAACAATATGGAGATATTCGTTTGCGGAAACGATGATCGTATAGTGCTTTGCTCGAGACTTGATAACTTAGGCAAGGGCGCAAGCGGTGCGGCTGTTCAGTGCCTTAACATAATGATGGGCATTGACGAAACGACCGGACTTGTATAATAAGTGAGGTAATAACAATGGTTGAATTTGATAATTATAAATTAGTGGATAAGGGTGTATGCGCCGCAAAAGGCTTTAAGGCGGGCGGTATCAATGTCGGTATAAAGCCCGGCTCGAAAAAGCGTGACCTTGCTGTGATAAGCTGTGACACAAAGTGCACTGCGGCGGCAATCTACACACAGAACAAGGTGAAGGGCGCACCGATAATCGTTACAAAGGAACACCTTAAAAACGGTGTCGCTCAGGCGGTTATCGTAAACAGCGGCAACGCAAACACCTGTAACTCAAACGGTATTGAGATCGCAGAGCAGATGTGCGAGCTTTGTGCGAACGAACTCGGTATTGATAAGAACGATATGATAGTAGGCTCTACAGGCGTTATCGGACAGAAGCTGTCGATCGACCCTGTGAAGAACAATATCAAGACGCTTGTAGACAGCATAAGTGAGGACGGAAGCTCGCTTGCGTGCGAGGCGATAATGACGACCGATACACGCAAAAAGGAACTTGCGGTAGAGTTTACGCTTGACGGCAAGACCTGTCACATCGGCGGTATCAGCAAGGGCAGTGGTATGATAAATCCCAATATGGCTACAATGCTTGCTTTTATCACAACCGATGTAAAGATAAATGCGGAGCTTCTGCATAAGGCACTGAAAAGAACAGCCGACATTACTTACAATATGGTAAGCGTGGACGGTGATACATCCACAAACGATACGCTGTGCATAATGGCGTCGGGACTTGCAGGAAACAAGGAAATAACGGCAGAGGACAAGGATTATGAAGTGTTCATAAACGGTCTTTACGCTGTAATGATGAACCTTGCAAGAGAAACCGCCCGTGACGGCGAGGGTGCAACGAAGCTGATGGAATGCGTTGTTGACCACGCACCTACAGAAGCTGTTGCAAAGAGCGTTGCACTGTCTGTTATAAACAGCAGTCTTTTAAAGGCGGCTATATTTGCGGCGGATGCCAACTGGGGACGTATTCTCTGTGCGATAGGTTATGCGGAGGGCGATTTTGATATTTCAAAGGTCGAGGTCGTTCTGTCATCTTCAAAGGGCAGTGTAAAGGTTTGCGAGAACGGCGCAGGTGTTGACTTCTCAGAAGACGAAGCTTTCAAGATACTTTCCGAAGATGAAATTGTTATCAGGATTGATATGCACGACGGTGCCGATAAATCGGTAGCGTGGGGCTGCGATCTGACTTATGAATATGTAAAGATAAACGCAGAATACAGAAGCTGACACCGAAAGGACAAAAGAAGATGGAACTTGAAAACGAAAAGAGAGCAAGTATACTCAGCGACGCACTTCCTTATATACAGCAGTATTCAAACAAGGTAGTAGTAGTCAAGTACGGCGGTAACGCAATGACAAACGATAAGCTGAAGCAGGCGGTAATGTCAGACCTTGTTCTGCTGTCGCTCTGCGGTATCAAGATAGTGCTTGTACACGGCGGCGGACCCGAAATAAACGCAATGCTGAAAAAGGTCGGCAAGGAGAGCAAGTTTGTAAACGGCCTTCGTTACACCGATGAAGAAACGATAAACATCGTTCAGATGGTGCTTTGCGGTAAGGTAAACAAGGATCTTGTCGATCTGCTTTACAGCCACAAGGGCAGAGCGGTAGGTCTTTGCGGCCTTGACGACCATATGATAGAGGCAGAACAGCTTGACCCGGATTTAGGTCTTGTAGGCGAGATTACTCAGGTAAACGTAAGCCTTATAAACGATGTTCTCGAAAAGGGCTATATCCCTGTAATTTCGACCGTTGCGGCAGGCAAGGACGGTACTGTTTACAATATAAACGCGGATACGGCGGCGGCAAGAATTGCGGCTGAGATGAAATCCGAAAACCTTATCCTTATGACAGATATAAAGGGACTTCTTGAGGATAAGGACGATGATAGCACGCTTATACATACTGTCGGAGTTTCCGAAGTGCCTTATCTCAAAAAGCAGGGCATAATCTCAGGCGGTATGATACCTAAGATAGATTGCTGTGTCGAGGCTGTCCGCAGAGGTGTAAAGAAAGCGAATATCATTGACGGCAGAATACCTCATTCAATACTTATAGAGCTGCTTACAAACGAGGGCGCAGGTACTATGATTATCTGAGGCACCGATGCAGGCGGAAAGGACAGATATGAATACTATAGATAAATTCAATTCTCATATAATGGGATCATACGGCAGGCTGAATGTTGTTCTTGACAAGGGCGAGGATGACAAGGCAGTTGACGAAAACGGCAAGACGTATATAGATTTCGGAAGCGGTATCGGCACAAACTCGCTCGGCTACTGCAACAAGGAATGGGCTGACGCTGTGTGTGAACAGGTACGCAGTATCCAGCATACCTCAAATTATTATTACACAAAGGTTCAGGCTGAGTTTGCCGAGAGATTATCGGAAGCGGCAGGAATGAAGAATATGTTCCTTTGCAACAGCGGCGCCGAGGCAAATGAATGTGCTATCAAGATAGCAAGAAAGTACAGCTTCGACAAATACGGCAAGGGCAGACACAATATAATCACTCTTGTAAATTCATTTCACGGCAGAACGCTCTGCACGCTGTCGGCTACGGGACAGGACGTGTTCCACAACTACTTCTTCCCGTTCGTTGACGGATTTATAAACGTTGAAGCGAACAATATAGAGGACCTTAAGGCAAAGCTCGATGATACGGTATGTGCCGTAATGTTCGAATACATACAGGGCGAGGGCGGTGTTGTGCCGCTGGAGCAGAAGTTCGTTGATGCTATATTTGAGCTTTGCGCCGAGCGTGATGTGCTGACGATCTCGGATGAAGTACAGACAGGCGTCGGCAGAACGGGTAAATTCCTTGCAGGCGATAATTTCGGAAAGAAAGCCGATATAATAACGCTTGCAAAGGGCATAGCAGGCGGTATCCCGATGGGTGCGTGCCTCAGCGGTGACAAGTGCGCAGGTGTACTAACTCCCGGAACACACGGTTCGACATTCGGCGGAAATCCTATCGCTTGTGCAGGCGCAATTGAGGTGCTGAAGAAAGCGGCAGATCCGATTTTCTTGTCACAGGTTGCAGATAAGGGAAGATATATAGCCGGAAAGCTGAAAGAGATACCCGAGGTCGAATCGGTTACGGGTATGGGTCTTATGATCGGCATAAAGCTAAAGACAAAGAATGCAAAGGATATACTGAATGCCGCTCTTGAACACGGACTTCTTATCCTTACCGCAAAGGAAAAGTTAAGACTTCTTCCTCCGCTCACTATCTCTTATGAGGATATTGACAGAGGTCTTGAAATACTCGCAGAGCTTTTAAAATAAAATAAAAACTAAAACCGAAAGGAAAAAATTATGAAACATTTACTTAAGATGATGGATCTCAGCACAGAGGAGATCATTGAGATTCTCAATCTCGCAGATCAGCTCAAGTATGAGCTTAAGCACGGCATTCCTCACGATCATTTAAAGGGCAAGACGCTTGGCATGATCTTCCGCAAGGCTTCTACAAGAACCAGAGTTTCCTTTGAAACAGGTATGTATCAGCTCGGCGGCAATCCCCTTTACCTTTCAGCAAGCGATATGCAGATAGGCAGAGGCGAGCCTATACAGGATACTGCAAGAGTTTTATCACGCTACATTGACGGTATCATGATAAGAACATTCGATCAGGCTGAGGTTGAAAATCTTGCGGAATACGGCAATATCCCGATAATCAACGGTCTTACGGACCTTTCTCATCCTTGCCAGGTGCTTGCTGACCTTATGACGATCCGTGAGTACAAGGGTAAGCTTGACGGTCTTAAGATGTGCTACATAGGCGACGGCAACAATATGGCAAACTCGCTCATTGTCGGCGGCTTAAAGACGGGTATGAGTGTATCTGTTGCCTGCCCTGAGAACTACCACCCTGCCGCTACAACACTTGCGTTTGCTAAGAAGTATGACTGCTTTGAACTGACAGACGATCCGATAAAGGCTGCAAAGGACGCAGACGTTATCTTCACAGACGTATGGGCATCTATGGGTCAGGAAGGCGAAGCCGAAATCAGAAAGAAAGCATTCAAGGGCTTCCAGATAAACGATGAGGTTATGGCTGTCGCTAAGCCCGACGCTATGGTACAGCACTGCCTGCCCGCACACAGAGAAGAAGAAATTACAGCCAAGGTATTCGAAGAACACGCAAACGAAATCTTTGACGAGGCTGAAAACAGACTCCACGCACAGAAGGCGGTAATGGTACTGCTTATGGGCAATAAGGATTGATCCGGATAAAACTTAAATATCCGATACGGAGCAACGCATTATGTTGCTCCGTATTCGTGTAATATGGGGGAATAGTCATGACTAATCTGCTTATAAAACTGTTCGTAAAGGACAGCAAAAACACATCCGATCCCGCTGTCAGAAAGCGTTACGGGTATCTCGGAGCATTTACCGGTATTGTGCTTAACATACTTTTGTTTCTCGGAAAGCTGATTGCAGGTATATTATCAGGCGGTATCTCCGTAATCGCAGACGCATTCAATAACCTTTCAGACGCAGGCTCATCAATAATGACCTTTGTCGGCTTTAAAATGGCAGGAATGCCTGCAGACAGCGAACACCCCTACGGTCACGGCAGAATGGAGTATGTTTCGGGCATAATAATTTCTTTTATCATAATGATGATGGGCTTTGAGCTTGGTAAAAGCTCGGTCGAAAAAATCTTCTCGCCCGAAAAGTCGGAGTTCAGCATACTTGCCGTATCGGTGCTTGGAGCGTCGCTTCTTGTGAAGCTGTGGATGGCACTGTTCAACACAAAGCTCGGTCGGAAAATAGACAGCGCCACAATGAAAGCTGCAGCGGCAGATTCGCTTTCAGACTGTATTTCTACATCGGTAGTAATCATCTGTATGTTTGTACAGCTGTTCAGCGGTTTTGACCTTGATTCATACGCCGGTATCATTGTTGCGCTTTTTATCCTCTACACAGGCTTCAATACATTCAAGGAAAGCCTCACTCCGCTGCTTGGCACAAAGCCTAAAAAGGAACTGGTGGAGGAAATTGAAAACACTGTAATGAACTATGACGGAATAGTCGGCGTACACGATCTTATGGTGCATGATTACGGCGTAGGCAGAATGGTAATATCGCTCCATGCTGAAATAAGCAGTAAAACAGATATAATGCTTGCACACGAACTTATAGATCTTATAGAGGACGATCTCAGGGAAAAGTACAGATGCAGTGTTACGATACATATGGATCCTGTCGTTGTGGATGACAAGAAAGCAGACGAGGTAAAAAAGGTGGTTCTTGATATAATAAAAAATATCGACAACAGCCTTACTATCCACGATTTCCGCATTACCGACGGTGTTTCAAGGATAAATGTAATTTTCGATCTGGTAACGCCTTTCGGCTTCAGATATAAGGACGGGGAGCTTGCTCTTATGATAAAGAACGCAATTGCGGAAAAGGACGGCAGGCTCAATGCCGTAATCACCGTTGAACGTTCAATGTGCTGAATAATGCTTTTTAACGCACAAAGTCACAAAAGACTTTGTGCGTTTATTTTAAGTTGACTTGACACGGATTTTGTGATAAAATAAAACTATACTATATTATGAGAGAGTGTTTGTATGAACGGCAATAACGGAAAATGCGGAAAACTGTTTGTTATAGAAGGGCTTGACGGATGCGGCAAAAGCACACAGCTTGAGATGCTGAAAGCAAGCGCAGACAGCAATATCCGTTTCATCAGCTTTCCGAATTACAACAGTGCAAGCGGTGAGATAATCAAGGACTATCTCAGCGGTAAATTCTGCGAGGAAAACGGCAGAACGGGCGCATATACGGCCGGCAGTTTCTATGCGATAGACCGTTATATCAGCTACAAGACCGACTGGGAAAAGGATTATAAAGCGGGCAAGACCATAATAGCCGCAAGATACACCTCCTCAAATGCGATATATCAGATGGCAAAGCTGGAAAAATCCCAATGGGATGAGTACCTTGAGTGGCTTGAGGACTACGAATACGATAAATTCGCAATTCCACGTCCCGAAAGGATTATATTTCTGGATATGCCCGTAGAGGTGTCACAAAAGCTCCTTTCCGCACGTTACGGCGGAGATGAGGCGAAGAAGGATATTCACGAAAGCAACGTTGCTTTTCTGAAGGCCTGTCGGGAAACGGCACTATACACAGCCGACAAGAAGGGCTGGTATATACTGCCGTGCTCGGACGGTGAAAATCCTTACACTCCCGAAAAGATAAATAAGGAATTATCGGCGCTGATTTACGGCTGATAACAGGCAAAAGCAAGGTAATATAAAGTGTTGGAATTAAAGAAAATTGAACTCAGCGACAAGCAGTGGATAGATCCGCTTCTGAAGCTGTCTGATTTCAGAGGTTGTGAGTATAACTTCACAAACAACTTTGTGTGGAGCGGTGTTTACAACATTACTGTAGGACGTTTTCAGGATTTTTATGTATCAAAGCACGGAAACTGTTTCGTGTTTCCCGCAGGAAAAGGCGATACGGACGCACTGCTTTCAGAACTTAAAAATTACTGTGACAGTACGGGAATACCGTTTGAATTCTGCAGTATGGATATAAAGGATAAGCAGATGCTCGAACAGCGTTATCCCGGTATGTTCACCTTCGATACAAGCGAAGATCTGTACGACTATGTGTATCAGTCGCAGTCGCTTGCAACGCTCGGCGGAAAGAAGCTGCATTCAAAGCGTAATTATATAAACCGTTTCAAACAGCTTAACTGGAGCTTTGAGGATATTACGCCGGAGAATATTGACGAATGCAAGCAGATGAGCCTTGAATGGTGCATACGTAATGATTGCAATAAAAGCGAGGATAAATCGGAGGAAATGTGTGCTGTCGGAATAGGACTCGAGCATTTCTTCGACTTAGGTCTTGTCGGCGGAATCCTGAGAGTCGACGGCAGGATACAGGCATTTTCGTACGGCGAACAGCAATGCAGTGACACGTTTGTGACCCACGTTGAAAAAGCGTTTACCGATTATGACGGAGCATATCCGATGATTAACTATATGATGGCAAACAGGTTCTGTAAAGGACTTGAATATATAAACAGGGAAGAGGATATGGGAGAGGAGAATCTCCGCAAGGCGAAGAAGTCTTATCACCCGTGTTTTATGGTTGAGAAGTTCAGTGCGGTTTATAATGCCGGGAAAGGACAATCAGAATGATATATGTATTTTTAGCGGACGGATTTGAAGAAACCGAGGCAATTGCCCCGATTGACATTTTAAAGAGATTCGGAAAAGAGGTAGTCACCGTCGGAATAGGCGGCGGTAAGATTACAGGCGCACACGCAGTTACGGTTATTGCCGATATTACCGACAGTGATGTTATTATGACAGATAAGGTCGAGATGATAGTTCTTCCCGGCGGTATGCCCGGAACGCTTAATCTTGAGAAAAGCCCCGTTGTACAGGCGGCTATAAAATTCTGTGCCGATAATAAGAAAGCGATAGGCGCTATCTGTGCCGCTCCGTCTATAATCGGAAAGCTGGGACTTCTGAAAGGCAAAAAGGCAACTTGCTTCCCCGGCTTTGAACAATTCCTTGAGGGTGCAATGGTCACGGGCGACCTTGTAAATATTGATGATAACATAGTAACCGCAAAGGGCGCAGGTGCGGCTGTAGAATTCGGACTGGCACTCGGAGCATTACTCTGCGGTGAAGGAAAAGCAGAAAAGACAGCTAAGTCTTTACAGTGCAGATGAGCGTAAACGAGCAGAAAAAACAACTGAGAAAAGCCTTGCTTCAAAAGCGAAAACTGCTTTGTGACAGTGAAACGGCTGTTAAAAATGCCGCTATAACTGAGAATCTTTTAAGCCTTGAAAAAGTGCGGACGGCAGATACTATACTGCCGTTTGTTTCGACAGACGGCGAGGTTGATATGAGAGAATTTATATCGCAGTGCCTGAAAGCAGGAAAGAATGTCGCTGTGCCGAGATGTATAGACGGCAGTAATATGGAGTTTTGCATGATACATACGTTTGACGATCTTGAAAAAGGTATGTACGGAATTGACGAGCCGAAAAAGAGCTGTGCTGTGATTGATGCCGCCGGTGCAGAAAACAGCGTACTGATAGTTCCTGCACTCTGCTTTAATGCTAAAGGCTTCAGACTCGGTTACGGCAAAGGCTATTATGACAGATTTATAAACGGTTACAAGGGCTATACTGTCGGAGTATGCTATGAAGAATTTCTGACGGAGGATATACCTGTCGATGATTACGACAGATGCGTTGATATAGTCATTACAGAAAAACGGAAAGGACAAAAATATGGAGAATAATCCTATGGATTTAACTCATAAGGATGAAAATACCGAAAGCACCGAAGAACGCACAATTATGATGGATTCGATAAAAGCGCTTCATACAGGTGAAGTGCGGAACGAAGATTCATCTGATGACAGCGGATACGAAAACAATCCGGGCAGTGAAGAATCGCTTTCTGGGGACGGTGAGCCTGCGGAGGACGAGGTAACCGAAGAAGAATATCAGGAATATCTTGCGGCGAAAAAAGAACGCAACAAGAAAATTAAAGCGAAAAACCGCCACAGAAGAACGTTTTCACATATTCTCACAGGCGTTCTGCTGTCTGTTTTCATCATATCAATTTCTGCGTTTCTTGCTACATACATTGTAAAGTCGGCGCTTGATTTTACGGGAATCGGAAAAACCTATTGTCAGGCCGAGATACATATAAACGAGGATTCGACAACAGATGAAATCGCTCAGGATCTTGCAAATCTCGGTATTATAAATATGCCGGATGTATTCAAGCTCTATACCAAAATGTTCGGCAAGGGTGATAAGTTCATAAAGGGCACCTTCACGGTTGATACAACAATGTCGTACAGTGCGCTTATTTCAGAACTGCAGACAGTGTCTACTGTCAATCAGACGGTTTCAATACAGATAACCGAGGGTATGACTATTGATGAGATTGCTCAGATGATGGAGGATAACCGTGTCTGCCGTGCCGAAGATTTCATGGAGCAGTGCAAGACGCTCGGAGATACTTATAAGTTCCAGAAACGTCTTGAGAATAAAAAGCTGAAATATTATCAGATGGAAGGATATATATTCCCTGATACGTACGAGTTCTATATTCTTCCTGCCCTTGAGGACAATAAGGAACTTGATACAAGCGAGTATGCCGCAGATGCTCTTGATATTATATATCAGAACTTCAATAACAAGCTGACGGCACGTTACTATAACCGTATGAGCGAACTTGGGCTTACGCTTGACGAAACCATAACACTTGCTTCGATAGCACAGCGTGAGGCGGACACTACGACCAATATGGGCAATGTTGCATCGGTATTCTTCAACCGTATGGCTGATGCGGAAGCATTCCCGCATCTTGAATCGGACGTTACCGTACATTATGTTGATGAGCATATAAAGCCGCATCTCACTTCATCGCAGTACGATCAGAAAATGTTTGATGCATATAACACCTATAAGTGTGACGGTATACCGATAGGACCTATCTGCAACCCGGGACTTGACGCTATAAAAGCAGTGCTTTATGCGCCTGAAACAAGCTATTACTATTTCTGTGCAGACCCCGAAACAACAGAAATGTATTTTGCAGAAACTATTTCGGAGCATGAGGAGAATCTCCGCAAGTGCGGACTGGATCATGCGATAGCCGAATAATCAAACAATCAATATTCCGCCGCAGAGCTCTCTGCGGCGGAATGTCATAATAAGGTAAAAGAAAGGTTAAGTTTATGTTAGAACTTTTATCGCCTGCGGGTGATCTTGAATGTCTTATGTCAGCCGTTGATTACGGTTGTGACGCTGTATATCTCGGAAGTACAATGTTCGGTATGAGAGCAGGTGCGGCAAAATTCGATCCCGAAACGTTGAGGAATGGCGTTGAATACGCTCATGCAAAGGGTGTAAGAGTATATCTTACCTGCAATACTGTACCGTCAAACGATGAGATAGAACTGCTCCCCGAATTTATAAAAACCGCATACGACTGCGGAATAGATGCCGCAATAGTAAGCGACATCGGCTGTATTGCTCTTATAAAGCGTACCGTTCCCGATCTTGAAATTCACGTTTCTACACAGGCGGGAGTAGTAAACTATGTAACTGCAAACGAGCTGTACAAGATGGGCGCAAAGAGAGTAGTGCTTGCCCGTGAGGTAGATATTGAAAATATAAAGCGTATAAGGGATAACATACCTGAGGATATGGATATTGAAGTGTTCGTTCACGGGGCAATGTGCGTTTCATTTTCAGGAAGATGTCTGCTTTCCGCTTTTATGACAGGCAGAAATGCCAACAAGGGCGAATGCGCTCAGCCTTGTCGCTGGAAATATCACTTAGTTGAAGAAAAACGCCCCGGCGACTACTATGAGCTGTCGGAGGGCGATGGTGGCTCTTATATCCTTAACGCTAAGGATATGTGTATGATAGAGCATCTTAAAGAGCTTAAGGATGCAGGCGTTACCAGCTTCAAGATTGAAGGCAGAGCAAAATCCGCATATTATACGGCAACGGTTACAAATGCCTACAGAGCTGCGCTTGATGCAGTGAAAAACGGTGAACCGATTCCGAAGTGGGCGGTTGAAGAAGTTTATAAGGTAAGTCACAGACAGTATTGTACCGGCTTTTATTTCAACAAGGATGACGCAAACCAGTATTACGAGAACAGCGGCTACATCCGTGAGTGCGACTTTGTCGGAGTCATTGACAGCTGTGAGAACGGTAGGGTGAACATTACTCAAAGGAATTATTTCACGGTGCACGATGACCTTGAAGTGCTGTCGCCCGGAAAAACACCTGTTAAGCTGGATATTCCTTATCTGATAAATTCAAAGGGCGAACAGACGGAGATAGCAAATCGTGCGACAGAAAAGATGTACTTTGACTATCCCGTTTCTTTCCCTCCTCATTCGATAATAAGAAAACCGTTGAGCAAAAAGTAAACTACGGAGGTAACTATCATGCTGAAAGCTCCGCAAAACCTGTTCGCTACCGCTTATGACGGATCGGTGCGATCCGACTGGCAGACGGTAAAGGGCGCAGACGGCTATATATTGCAGTTCTATAATGCAGATGAACCGGAAAAGTGCATTAAAACACGCTATGCACAGAATAATTCAAAGCTGATACTTGGGTTTCGCAACGGCAGAAAGTATGTTGTACGGGTAAAAGCGTTCAGCTATCGTGACGGTAAAGAGGTATACGGCGAACTGTCACAGCCGGCGGAATTTACGCCGATGTGCCATCACCTTAAAGCTCAGAATGTAATTACGATGAACAAGGGCGAAACGTCACAGATAGTATGGGAATGCAGAAATAAAGTGCCTGCTGTTACTTTTGAATGCGATGACAGCGATGTGGCAACTTTAACAAAGGGCGGACAGGTTACCGCCGTTTCGGACGGTACGGCTGAGATAAAGCTGACGGCTGATGACGGTCAGACTTTTACTGTTAAGATAATTGTAGGCAGGGATATGTCACGCTATCCGACTACGGCAAGAATCATGCTCTGCGGCGATATAATGTGTTCGCTTGAGCATCAGCGGAAAGCCGCTTTGCGTTCGCTTGATTTTACAGACGCATTCAGAACGCTTAAAGATACGGTCAGTTCAGCCGATTATTCTGTAGCAGTGCTTGAAACCACCTGCTTTGACGGAGCGCCGTTTGAATATGAAAAGATACGCACCGACAGCGGAAGCCCCAATTGCAATTCTCCGTCCACCTTCATAGACGCAGTGAAAAACTGCGGATTCAATGCACTGGTAACCGCTAATAATCATAACTGTGATACAGGGCTTGAAGGGCTTCACGCTACCGTACAACGTATCAGAAACAGCAGTATGGCAAATATCGGTACGCTTGACGATGAAACTCATATTGCCGATATAAACGGCATAAAGGTCGGATTTGTTGCAGTAAATTCAATATCAAACGGGCTTGAGAAAAATATACCGCCCGAAATTATCGGGAAATATGAGCCTGAGCATTTCAGACAGCTTGTTGAAACGCTTAAAAATGAAGGTGCAGAGTATATAATCGCATATCAGCACTGGGGCGTTATGAATTCTGTTACGGTTCGAAATTCTCAGATAAAGACGGCTGAATATATGGCGCAGTGCGGTGTGGATCTTATTATCGGTTCTCATCCGCACGTTATGCAGAAAGTCGGTAAAATACACACATCCGCCGGCAGAGATGTGACGTGCTTCTATTCTTTAGGCAATCTTTTGTCATCTATGAAAGAGCTTCGTGAAAACCGTGAGAGCGTAATTGTAAATCTGATTCTCACAAGGACCGAAAGCGGAATAAAGTCCGATATATCGTGCATTCCGACACTTTGCAAGGATACCTATGACGGATATACTGTAAGCGTTCTTGACGGGTCGCTGACGCAAACAAAACAGATTTCCGAAAATCGCATAAGAGATATACTCGGCAAGGAGGGCGTTATCCGAAAATACCCTAAATTCTTGCTGCAAGGCTCAGCCGTGCTGAGAAATATTTTCCGTGACAGCGGTTTTTCTTATGATGATACTGCTCTTATTCTGTCGCCGTTATCGCTTGTAAGTAAAAAAAGCAATCTTTCGGGAAAAGCCGGCAACCAAAGAAATAAAATTGATATAAATAAAAATTTCAAATCGTTTTTAGACGGCTCAGACAGCGATTATATCGTAATCGACCTTTATACAGCGGCGGCTGTTTCGTGCTACAAGTACGGCGACAGCTTCTATACGGCATCGGGCAGTTTTATTTCTTCCGATTTTTACAATTCCAATAAAGACAGGCTTGAAAAAATTTCTCCGCCTTTTGACGAAAAAACAGTAAAATCTGCGCTTAAAGAATATGCGAAAATTGTCTTGTCAAAATATGATAAGGATAAAATCATATTAGTGCGGTTAAAATTCAGCAATATCTGCGTAATAGAAAATCAGCTCAGAAACGGTAAAAACAGAAATGCGCTGAATAGGCGGTTGAGGCTGTATGAGGATTATCTTATTTCGCTATTACAGCCGGTGGTTATTGATGTTTCCGGCAATTATTTTATGTCGTCAAAAAGTGACAATCTGATGTCATTTGAGCCGCTTTTCTACGATGATGTAAGAATCAAGCTGAACTCAGCGGTAAAACGTATCCGCAAGGATATATATTTTTCTGCACCGGAAATAAGACTGCAGCTTATGCGTGTCATAAAGTACTATGATAATATGACAGCAAGAGCCTATCAACCTGAACTGCTTGACAGAAATTATGTATCGGACAGAATGGCAGAGCTTACGTCAAAACAGTTTGTCGCTGAGAATTTCGAGTATTTTGTATATCTGCGTGAAAATGAGATCCGTACCTATGATGATGCAAAAATCCTGCTTTCCGCTAAAGCCGGTGCAGAAAGGCTTATCTCGGCAATAAAAGCCGCTGAGTGTATTGACGGCGACCTTGGCAATTGCAGTTACGATGATATAAGGATTGTTTTCGATGAGAACTTCCTTATGAAAAAACAATTATCCTGTAAACTTTCAGAGGTTTACAAATATACTGTTCCCGATAACTGCGAACATATTTTTCTTATCAGAATTGACCGCAAATTGCTTGAAGACTACGAAGCACGGCACAAACCTGTATTGGTTGACATCTGGGGCAGCTGTATTTCTCGTGAATCCGTTAACCGTAATTCCTCAGGTATCTATGTCGATAAGTACATTTTCAAGCAGCCGTTTTTGCTTGCAGACGAGCCTGAAATACCGTTTGACAATGATTTGTCGTCTGATAAATTCTGCGGCAGTAAGTGGCGAAGACGCACTGTCAAAGAGGCGTTTTTGCACGAAGGAAAACGCATTCTATCTGACAGCAATGCCGAATGGCTGATTATTGATATGTACGACCTTATCTGCAATATGCGTAAGTGCGGCGATTCGCTTTTCGAGGTGGATGATTTCATACTTCGCACTGCTTTTTACAAGTCGATTTCCGATAAATGCGAAAGCACATATTTATTTAACGAAAGAAGCCGTGAATATCTCGAAAGAGCGCTTGAAAACTTCTGCAAATTTGTCACGGAGCGTTATGGAAAAAACATTATTTTAATTAAAGCCGATCTTAAAGACCGTTATATTTCGCTTGACAATACGTTAGAAATGTTATCTGACAGCGATAACACGTTTAAAACCAAAAAAGCATTTATAACCGGATTCGAAGAAGAATTCGCACGTCTTACCGATTGCTGTGTAATTGATATTTCTAAAAGGTATTATGCCGATGACCGCTTTCCACTTGGCGGTGCGCATATTGTCCATTATGAAGATGAGTTCTACAGTCAATGCTGTAAGCATATAACGGCTTTCCTCGGCGGTTCGGAGAGCCGCTATACCGATAAAGTCGATGAGGAGTATATCAATCTGAGAGATATGAAAATTAGATAAAGATCAGTTATCCCCGTACAGTTTAATGCTGTATGGGGATAGTTTTGTATATATGTCCATTTTATTGGACAGGGGATATGGTAAAATTTATAATGGTAAGGTGAATGTACTTTTACACAACTACACAACGAGAGCCGCACAGACTTTCGACTGTGCGGCTCAGGTTGGTGCCGAACTAAGATACAACATAAAAATTATTTCAATCCACCGATATTATCTACCGGACCTTTATATTATACAGTTTATGCGGAAAAATTTCAAGATGATACCGAACTATATTATGGGATTGTCGCTATGCACAAATGCAATGACTAAAAATTGTTGATTTTCACGATTGACGTAAGTGCATCATTACGATATAATGTAGAAAAGCAGCAGATGATAACACTATGATAGTACATATAAATTGAAATTGATTTCAATAAATTCGACAAATCCTCTCATGGATTTGCAAAAAAATTACTTTTTCTTTCAGAAAAGCATTGAAATTTACATTTGCTGATAGTATACTGAATTTAGTAATATAATTCGATGGAGGATTATTATGGATCATATTGCTCATATAAAAAATACAGGCGGCTAAGATAATGAAAGTGTTACCGAAGAAACAGTCAGCGAGCATTGTAAGAAAACTGCTTTGTTGGCTCGTAGTTATTCAGCCCCGTTCAATATGGAAAGTACAGTTTTCGTTTCTGCTTTATTACATGACTCAGGAAAGTTAAATAACGATTTCGACGGATATATAAAGCACGCGAACGGCATTAAAAGAGGTGAAATCGATCACAGCTATGCGGGAGCAAAATTTCTTTTGGAACTGGTTTCAAACGATGATGATAAATATAAAAAAGAAGTCGCAAGGTTAATTGCGAGAATCATCATTTCTCACCACGGACTGAATGACTGGTATACACGGAACAATGATGATTATTTTGATTACAGATGCAGCAAAAATGAACGTTATGACGAAATCAAGAGCAACATAAGCGAGCTTATCTCTGATAGCGAACTTGATGAGTTGCTTAATAAAGCGGCTGATGAATATCGCAGATTTTTTGAAAAGATGAAAGAAATCTGCTGTGCCAAAGACAGAAAACAATATTTCACTACATTAGCTTTTTATCACGGATTGTTGGAAAGACTGACCGAGTCCTGCCTTATTGACGCTGACAGGACGGCGACAGCCGAATTTATGGAAGGTGTTGAAATTACAGAACCGTCTGAAGATGAAATACGGCGTAATTGGCTTGATATGAAACAACGTTTGGATAACAAGCTGAGTAAATTTTCCGGAAGCGACAGTTTAATATCAAAACTCCGAATGAACATTTCGGACAGATGCTGTGCATTTGCCAAAAATGATGTAGGTATAGCTCAGCTCATTGTTCCTACAGGTGGCGGCAAAACGCTCTCGGCATTGCGTTTTGCGATTGAATATGCTGTTGAGCATAAAAAGGAACGCATTTTTTACATTTCTCCGTTTATGTCTATACTTGAGCAGAATGGAGATGTGATCCGTGAGATAGCGGGAGATGATAACTACCTTGAGCATCACTCCGATATGTATAGCAAGATTATCGATAATAAGCATAAGAGTAAAGATGAAGTCGCTGATGAACTTGAGGACTATGAGCTGCGCTGCAGGCATTGGGATAAACAGGTTATTTGCACTACTATGGTGCAGTTCTTTGATACATTATTCTCGTCCAGGACCGAAGCTCTGAGAAGGATGCACAGATTTACTGATTCGGTAATCATAATTGATGAAGTGCAATCAATACCGATAAGGTGCGTATATTTGTTTAATCTTGCTATGAATTTTCTTTCCGAATTTATGGGATGCACGATAGTGTTATGTTCCGCTACACAACCTACATTTGAACAGTGCAAGTATCCTATAATGCTTGACAAAGATAGCTCAATGACAGGGGATTATACAAAGGATTTTGAAGATTTTAAAAGAACTGAAGTTGTATCGTTGCTGAATAATCAGGGAAATACTTATGAAGAAGCTGCGGTAATATGTATGGACAAGTACCGTGAGAACGGGAATCTTCTGTTTGTAGTCAACACCAAAACTGCGGCGGCAGAAATATTCAGGAACGTGACGCAGCTTAATGACGAAGAAGAAATCAAAGCAAAAGTGGTTCACCTCAGCACAAATATGTGTCCGGCGCACAGACGCAAGGCGATTGATGATATACGCCGTATGCTTGATAATAATGAACGTGTGATATGCATAACGACACAGCTTATAGAGGCAGGGGTCGATATCAGCTTTAAATGCGTAATACGTTCAAGTGCAGGTCTTGATAACATAGCTCAGGCGGCAGGAAGATGTAACAGAAACGGTGAAGATGATCGCAGGAATGTATATATAATCAAACTGAAGGATGAATATATCGAAAAGCTCGGAAAACTTAAAGAGGCACAGCGCCAATGCGGTTTGATAGTACGAAAATACGGATGTGAGCAACTGTTGTCGGTTGATATTATGAAAAGATATTTTCGTGATTACTATGAAGATTGTGCCTGTGACAGTAATGGTGATATGCTTGAATATCAAATCATAAATTCAAATTACAGTCTTCTTGATCTGCTGTCTTGCAATATAATTTTCAGTAATGATAAAGGAAATTGGAAGTCAAGACAGGCGTTCAAAACAGCTGGCGATAACTTCAGAATGATAGATAATAACACTATTGATATAATAGTGCCGTATAATGAAGAGGCGAGCAGAATAATCGAAGCTCTTAACGGTGAAACAACTATATCGCAGGCTCTTGAGCTTCAGCGTAAAGCACAGCAATACATTGTAAATGTATACGATTATACATTTACAAAGCTTGCTGAAAACGATGCTTTAAACGAGATTAAGGTAAGGCGGGATGAAAAAGTGTATATCTATGCGCTTAAAAAAGAGTTTTACAATAACGCTACAGGGCTAAGTACAGAGGGCAAACCTCAGGAAGCAATGTTCGTCTGAGTTTGCCTCAAATATCGGATATATACAACACGATATGTGACCTGTCTGTTAGAACAGGCTGACATAAATATCAAAATGCAAAATACGGGTAAAAGCGAAAGCACAAGCCCGAAAATAAAGGAGGTAAGAATTTTGAGCAAAACCGAACACGATAATATTGTCGAGTTCAAGGTGAGCGGAGATTTCGCACTGTTTGCAGACGTGCTGACACGTCCGGGCGGAGAAAAATTCAGTTATCCCATACCGACTTATGAGGCATTGAAAGGCATACTCATGAGCGTATACTGGAAGCCGACTATCATATGGGTGATAGACGAGTGCAGGGTTATGAATAAGATCTCTATGGAACGTAAGGGCATCCGTCCGATCAAATACGGCGGAGGCAACGACCTTTCGTATTACACCTATCTTAAAGATGTGGAGTACAGGGTAAGAGCGCACTTTGAATGGAATGACAACCGTCCCGAGCTTGAAAAAGACCGGAACGAAAACAAGCATCATAACATTGCAAAACGCATGATACAGCGTGGCGGAAGGCGTGATATTTTCCTCGGTACAAGAGAATGTATGGGGTATGTCGAGCCTTGCAGCTATGATGAAGGTGTAAGCTATTATCAGGGTACAGAAATTCCGTATGGCTTTATGTATCATGGCATTACTTATGCAGACGAAGCTGAGAGGGAAGAAGACAAGGGCAAACTTACCGTCAGATTCTGGCGGCCTGTTATGAAAGACGGGGTTATAAAGTTTGATCATCCGAATGATATTCCCGAATCTCAGAAAAGGCATATCCGTGATATGAAAATAAAGCCGTTTGATAAAGATCTTGATAATTTCAGCGGACTTGAAGAATTCGACTTTATAGGCGGGGGTGATGATATTGAGCTGGACTGATGAATTGATGAGAGCATATGACATTCTGAATTCAACGAATGACCGGAATTTACTTCCGCTTTGTCATTCGACGCAGAATGCACAAATTACAATAGATATCAATTCAGATGGCACTATACCGTCAATAGGATTCGCAGAAAAAGTCGAAAAAGAAGATGCTGTTACAATAATTCCCGTAACAGAGGATTCATCGTCCAGAGGAGCGGGTATCAATCCCCATCCGCTTGCAGATAAACTGATATATATTGCAGGCGATTATCCTAAGTATGCAGATGTCAAAAAAAGCGACAACAGCGATTATTATAATGCGTATATCGAAAATCTGAAAAAATGGTGCGAGTCAGGCTCTGCACCGCAGGAAGTAAAGGCTGTATACACTTATCTTTCCAAAGGCACTATAATTGCCGATCTGATTGATGCAGGGATATTCACTTTGAATGAAAAAGGCAAATTATCTGATGAAAAGATAGCCAATACCGATCCCACAGATTGCTTTGTGAGATTCAGCGTTGACGGAAAAAAGCTATGGAAAGACGAGAGCTTGTATCAGGCATATATAGCGTATGCCTGCGGCGATTGTGCAACTTCTGATATTTGCTATGCTACAGGCGAACATGGCGGTATAACATATAAGCATCCGTCTAAAATACGAAATACCGGCGATAAGGCAAAGCTGTTTTCCACAAACGATGAAAGCGGTTTTTCATATAGAGGAAGATTTGCGGATAAAACTCAGGCTACCGCAATCAGCTTTGACTACTCGCAGAAGTTACACAATGCGCTTAAATGCCTGATAAAAAAACAAGGCTATATGGTAGACGGTCTGTGCATTCTGGTATGGGAAAATAATCTTAAAGAAATTCAAAAGCCTTTTGAGGGATGCAGTTTTGATGACGATGAAGATGGCTATATTCCTGAAAGCAACACCGGCGAAATAAACAAAACGCTTACGATAGCTTCTATTACGGGTACCAAAAACAAATACAAAAGCGATTCTAAAACTCTTTTGATTATGTTCGATAGTGCTACAACGGGAAGACTTTCAATGACGGAATATGCTGAGGTTGCAACCTCGGATTATCTTTCTAACCTTGAGAAATGGCATAGAGATACCTCGTGGATATGCTATGGTAAACGCCGTTCTTTTTCTGTATACGAAATTGCCGCTTGTGCTTATGGCAATGAAGAAGGAAGTGTGCTTAAGCCGGGCGAAAAAACAAAAAAAGATGTTTATCAGCGACTTATTCCGTATATCGTATGCGGCGGAAGAATACCGCAGGATATAGTAAACCAACTGTTCATCAGAGCTTGCAGATACAATGCCTTTGATAATAAAAGCAACAACTGGCAAAGAGTTGTTAACTGTGCCTGCGGCATGATACGAAAAAGAATTATCGAAACAAAAGGAGAGTGTACAATGTCACTTGAAAAAGAATGCTGCGACAGAGATTATCTGTACGGCAGACTGCTTGCAGTAGCAGATTATGCGGAAGGTTCAACGTATGACGAAAAAGAAAACCGACCTACTAATGCAAAGCGTTTGTTTGAGGCATTTTCAAATCACCCGTGCGAAACATGGAAGGTACTTTGTCTGAGTCTCAGACCGTATCTCAACAGAATGAATATCGGTAAGAGAAGTTATTTTGAGCGTATGATAAATCAGATCACAGCGATGTTCCCGTTGGATACCTACAACGATAATTCACCGTTGTCTTCGGAATTTCTGCACGCATACAGCTGTCAGATGAATGATTTTTTCACAAAGAAAACAGACGATAACAAGGAGGAAGAATAATTATGAGCACATTAGCAAACAAGGTTGATTTTGAGGTTATTATCTCAGCTACAGACGCAAACCCCAACGGCGATCCTTTAAGCGGTAACCGCCCCAGAATAAATTCAAAGGGTCTGGGTGAGATTTCAGATGTATGCATCAAGCGTAAGATACGCAACAGACTTCAGGATATGGGCGAAAGAATATTCGTACAGAGCGATGACAAGTGCGATGACGGATGCGACAGCTTAAGAGCAAGAGCGGATTCTTGCGATGAACTCAAAAAAGCATCTTCAGGCAAGAATACCAACAAGGATGAATACGCAAGGATTGCTTGTGAACAGTGGATAGATGTCCGCAGCTTTGGTCAGGTTTTCGCCTTTAGAGGTGATGCGGTTTCTGTTGGCGTAAGGGGTCCGGTATCAATCAGCATCGCAAAAAGCGTATCTCCTATTGAAATAATCAGTATGCAGATAACAAAGAGCGTAAACGGAGAGAGCGGTAAGAACGGTAAAGCTTCTGATACTATGGGTACAAAAAACCGTGTTGGTTTTGGTTTGTATGTATTCAAGGGCAGTATCAACTGCCAGCTTGCTGAAAAAACAGGCTTCAGCGACGAAGATGCGGAAAAGATAAAAAAGGCACTTGTAACGTTGTTTGAGAACGATTGTTCTTCAGCACGCCCCGAAGGAAGCATGCAGGTATGCAGAGTTTACTGGTGGAAGCATGACGGTAAAACGCCTAAGGTATCTTCTGCAAAGATACATAATGCTGTTCAGATAAAGGAAAAGGCTGAGCTTAACGGAAATGAACCTAATTCTGTAGCCGATTATGATATTATACTCAACAATCCAGAGGGTGCAGTACAGCCTGAGATAATTGACAATATTTAATGAGCTACAGTGAAGATGAATATCTGATGATTTCCGGCATACAGCATTTTGTGTTTTGCAAACGACAATGGGCATTATTGCACATTGAACAACAATGGAACGAAAACTACCTCACGGTTGACGGCAACATTCTTCATCGTAATGCACACGACGGAGATTTTACCGAAATGCGAAAGGATGTTATTGTTACCAGAAGTATGCCGGTTTCTTCATCGGAATACGGTATCAGCGGTGAATGCGATATAGTTGAATTCCATAGGTCAAAAGACGGAATATGTCTTTTTGGCAGAGAAGGGAAGTACAGCGTTATCCCCGTAGAATATAAAAGGGGAAGACCTATTGACAGCGACTGTAACGATCTTCAGCTTATCGCACAGGCTATTTGCCTTGAAGAAATGCTGTGCTGCAGCATACCATACGGATATATGTATTATGGGCAGATAAGACGCAGGGTGAAAGTTGAGTTCACCGATGAACTAAGAGTAAGACTTTCGTCTGTGTTGAACGAAATGCACAGGCTGTATAAAGCACACCATACACCTGTTGTGAAAAAGAACAGAAACTGTAATGCCTGTTCGATGAACAATTTGTGCTTACCGTCGGCAACATCTTCGTCAGCATCGGAGTATATTAAAAATCGCTTGAAAGGGGACAATATATGAGAAAGCTCAGAAATACGCTTTATGTGATCACGCCCGACAAATATCTGTCCCTTGACGGCGAAAATATAGTAATACACAGCAAAGACGATACGCAAACACGTCTTCCTTTGCATAATGTCGAGGATATTGTGATATTCGGTGGCAGGGGAGCCAGTCCTGCATTGATGAATAAATGCACTGAAGATAATATCGGGCTTACATTTATGAGCCGCAGCGGAAAATTTCTTGCAAGAGCAGAGGGAGCAATCAGCGGAAATGTGTATCTGCGACGTGAACAGTTCAGAATAGCGGATGATGAGGCGAGAAGTCTTTCTGTAGCAAAGAATTTTATTATCGGAAAACTGTTTAACAGCCGCTATGTTATCGAAAGAGCAGTAAGAGATCATTCTTTACAAGTTGATGTTGATAAACTGAAAAACCGTTCCGACCTTCTTTCACAGGCTATAATCAAGTGCCAGAATGTTTCTGATATTGATACTTTGCGTGGAATCGAGGGAGAATCCGCACAGCTTTACTTTTCGGTTTTTGATGAATTTATACTTCAGCAGAAAGATGAGTTCCGTTTTGTAACAAGAAGTAAACGGCCGCCGCTTGATAACGTCAATGCTTTACTGTCTTTTTCGTATTCTGTTGCAACCGGCATGTGTACCTCTGCACTTGAAACTGTAGGGCTTGATCCTTACGTCGGGTTTATGCACACAGACCGCCCCGGCAGACGGTCTCTTGCGCTTGATCTTGTAGAAGAATTCCGAGCGATAATGTGCGACAGATTTATTATAAGTCTTATCAACAAGCGCATTATAAATAACGGCGATTTTGAGAAGAAGGAAGATGGCGCAGTATTATTAAGCGAAGACGGCAGAAAGGCCTTTTTGACGCATTGGCAGAACAGAAAACAGGATATTGTTATGCATCCGTTTTTAAAAGAAAAGGTTGAATGGGGCCTGCTTCCTTATATACAGGCACTTCTGCTTTCAAGATATATCCGAGGCGATCTGGATGAATATCCTATGTTGCTCTGGAGGTAGTTATGCTTCTGTTAATAACTTATGATGTAAACACCGAAACATCGGCCGGGAAAAGTCGACTTAGGAAAGTTGCAAAACAATGTGTCAATTACGGTATCAGAGTTCAGAATTCGGTTTTTGAATGTGTTGTAGATGCAACTCAGGCACACGAACTGAAATATAAACTCAAAGAACTTATTGATACAGAAAAAGACAGTCTTAGATTCTATAATCTTGGCGATAAATACTCAAATCGTATTGAGCATTACGGAGCTAAGTCCGCAATCAAGGTTGAAGAACCTTTGATTTTTTAAATTTGTGCGAATGTGTAGTGCGCAGAATTTTCCGTAGACATTCGCACGCGATAATTTACTTATAAAGGAAATTATTAAAGTGCAAATTTAGTTATTAATGATTTTATTGAGGTAAAATGTCCGAAATGTGATATTTGACTTCAAAATAAAGATAATCATTGTATAAATTTGCTGTCGACCTTTTCACGAGGGCGTGGATTGAAATATTTACATTGCCTTTAGACATGACCGCCAAGCGGGTCGCCCTTTTCACGAGGGCGTGGATTGAAATACCGTGATATGTGTGCGCATTTTTTCCGCTAACAAGTCGCCCTTTTCACGAGGGCGTGGATTGAAATTTTTATGCTTTTATTACTGATGTTGAGTATGTTAATAACGTCGCCCTTTTCACGAGGGCGTGGATTGAAATAAAAAGGGCAAGCTTAATTTTGGCGAGGTTATTGAGTCGCCCTTTTCACGAGGGCGTGGATTGAAATAAGGATGATGTACTCGGATACTTATGCTTACCAGTGTCGCCCTTTTCACGAGGGCGTGGATTGAAATCTTTTGGTTTTGCTGACCCTCTCACAGGCGCAGGGTCGCCCTTTTCACGAGGGCGTGGATTGAAATATCAAAATAAATACTATATTTATCTACTAAATTACGTCGCCCTTTTCACGAGGGCGTGGATTGAAATAAAATTTGGTTGGAATTTGACAAGCCTATAGGTGGTCGCCCTTTTCACGAGGGCGTGGATTGAAATCTTTAGTGTATCCGTCAACTGCAGAACACTGTAAGTCGCCCTTTTCACGAGGGCGTGGATTGAAATCGTATTCCCTTGCAAGATATGAATCCTCTACCTGGTCGCCCTTTTCACGAGGGCGTGGATTGAAATTCAAAAAGTCTAATTACATTATTTACAAAATCCCGTCGCCCTTTTCACGAGGGCGTGGATTGAAATATATTCTGCCTTGCGAATATCCCAGTATCGCTGTAAGTCGCCCTTTTCACGAGGGCGTGGATTGAAATATAATACGATTTATTTTCATAACCACAAATATTTGGTCGCCCTTTTCACGAGGGCGTGGATTGAAATAAGTTAAAGAGACGTAATATAACAGTAACGGCAAAGTCGCCCTTTTCACGAGGGCGTGGATTGAAATACCGTTTTTAAAGGTAATTTCTTCTAAATTTAAACGTCGCCCTTTTCACGAGGGCGTGGATTGAAATAACCGTCATCGTGAAGGGCACGGAGTATATATGTCGCCCTTTTCACGAGGGCGTGGATTGAAATTGCTTGGTTTGCCACTTTATCAATCCTTTTAACTGTCGCCCTTTTCACGAGGGCGTGGATTGAAATCGCTCTTGCTCTCTCTGTGCAGTACCTCAACTTCGTCGCCCTTTTCACGAGGGCGTGGATTGAAATGTCAAACATTCTTTTAGCCATGCACTTATCGTTACGTCGCCCTTTTCACGAGGGCGTGGATTGAAATGCATTTACCGCTTTCCAACTTGTCGAACGATACCAGTCGCCCTTTTCACGAGGGCGTGGATTGAAATACTTGCGAAGGCGAAGATAAACACTTCTTGTGCGGTCGCCCTTTTCACGAGGGCGTGGATTGAAATAAGGCGGCGATTGTTTTTGACAACTCAATGGAAGCGTCGCCCTTTTCACGAGGGCGTGGATTGAAATAACGAGTTGGAAAGCGATAAACGCAAAGTGCGAGGTCGCCCTTTTCACGAGGGCGTGGATTGAAATCGTTACGCTGACAGGTCATGTATCAATCGAAGCACGTCGCCCTTTTCACGAGGGCGTGGATTGAAATGTGATTATATGGCGATTTGTGCGTTTAATCTGAATGTCGCCCTTTTCACGAGGGCGTGGATTGAAATAAAGGCTTTGACTAGTCTTACTTTGACGGAATCGGTCGCCCTTTTCACGAGGGCGTGGATTGAAATCTGCTGTGAAGCGGCTGTTGCGTACTGACCGAACTGTCGCCCTTTTCACGAGGGCGTGGATTGAAATAAATATCAATAACGCTTATGAAACAATGCACAATAGTCGCCCTTTTCACGAGGGCGTGGATTGAAATCAAAATTTGTGAACCCTTGTTTACATTACCCGTAGTCGCCCTTTTCACGAGGGCGTGGATTGAAATAATGAATTTTGTGCCGCCGTTAGAACGGTATCTGGTCGCCCTTTTCACGAGGGCGTGGATTGAAATATCTGGTAGTTTTGCGGTAGGAAGTTTTAACACATGTCGCCCTTTTCACGAGGGCGTGGATTGAAATAATATAAGCTCCAATTCCACGAAATTAACCAAGCAGTCGCCCTTTTCACGAGGGCGTGGATTGAAATAGATTCAGGAGGAGTAACTTCTGCACCTTTTGGACGTCGCCCTTTTCACGAGGGCGTGGATTGAAATCTTACAAATAAAGCCGGTGATGCCTACAGCAAAACGTCGCCCTTTTCACGAGGGCGTGGATTGAAATATGACAAACACGAAAACGCCGATACCGACAGCAAGGTCGCCCTTTTCACGAGGGCGTGGATTGAAATTCAAAGCGCGCGCAGCGTGAACCATATCTGCCCAGGTCGCCCTTTTCACGAGGGCGTGGATTGAAATACACCTCTATCGCCCGTGGAGAACATCAGCAAGTAGTCGCCCTTTTCACGAGGGCGTGGATTGAAATACAATCATAAATAAAATCAACAGCAGCACAACGGAGTCGCCCTTTTCACGAGGGCGTGGATTGAAATCGCTGTGTCTTACAGCGACTACAGCTCAGAAAGTGTCGCCCTTTTCACGAGGGCGTGGATTGAAATGCATAGCACTCGCAGAAACAGTCAGAGTAGCGTCGTCGCCCTTTTCACGAGGGCGTGGATTGAAATAAGAATGGAGAAATACATAAATGTTTATATTTAGTCGCCCTTTTCACGAGGGCGTGGATTGAAATAGAGATGCGGTATTACATCTTGTCGGAGATCGGGAGGTCGCCCTTTTCACGAGGGCGTGGATTGAAATGACTTTTCTTTTCTGCGGCTAAGATAGGTGCGACGTCGCCCTTTTCACGAGGGCGTGGATTGAAATTACACCGTACAGCTTTGACTTTTCCCGCATTTCGTCGCCCTTTTCACGAGGGCGTGGATTGAAATATAGGCTCCTTCGGTTATATTTGCCGACTGATACAGCGTCGCCCTTTTCACGAGGGCGTGGATTGAAATACGGTAATACACGTTACCGTTATACAGCGTATACGGTCGCCCTTTTCACGAGGGCGTGGATTGAAATATCATTTTACTATAATCCATATTCTTAACCTCCATGTCGCCCTTTTCACGAGGGCGTGGATTGAAATGTTCAGCCGCCTTATAAGCATCCGTACCAACATCTGTCGCCCTTTTCACGAGGGCGTGGATTGAAATATATATGCCGCCGCTTGTTTGCTTGCAGATGCTAGTCGCCCTTTTCACGAGGGCGTGGATTGAAATCCACGAAACGTGCTTCTCGTCAGATTTTATGCCGGTCGCCCTTTTCACGAGGGCGTGGATTGAAATTTTCTGCAGAAAGATAATATCCGATGTAACTTCTGTGCGTCGCCCTTTTCACGAGGGCGTGGATTGAAATAAGAGTGTCCGCATTACGAATAACGCCAAAATTATGTCGCCCTTTTCACGAGGGCGTGGATTGAAATTTTGCTTTCTTTTGGAGTAAGGTCGATTACAATTGGTCGCCCTTTTCACGAGGGCGTGGATTGAAATACGGTCATGAAGCAGTTTTTCCGCTATACATCCTAGTCGCCCTTTTCACGAGGGCGTGGATTGAAATACTCCTGCAACAGCCGCTGCACCACAGGACAGTGAGTCGCCCTCTTCACGAGGGCGTGGATTGAAATCCTGATTGCGCCAGTGCATGGATGCGGCGACGCACGTCGCCCTCTTCACGAGGGCGTGGATTGAAATAAAGTGTCCGAGTTTAAAAAAGACCCCCTAAAGTGTCGCCCTCTTCACGAGGGCGTGGATTGAAATACATAGGCAGATGGGCGGCGAGAGAATAGCTGTTGGTCGCCCTCTTCACGAGGGCGTGGATTGAAATTAAACGAATTAAAGGTTCGTGATACTGTCTTAACACGTCGCCCTCTTCACGAGGGCGTGGATTGAAATATTACCTGTACCTGAAGCAGTAACAATAATGTCCCGTCGCCCTCTTCACGAGGGCGTGGATTGAAATATCAAAAATGATGATCCGATAGGCGCAAAATATTGGTCGCCCTCTTCACGAGGGCGTGGATTGAAATAAAGCAAGCATAGAAGTCATCTTGATTATATGGTGTCGCCCTCTTCACGAGGGCGTGGATTGAAATTACAATTTTTGTATTCAGGAAGATCTGATCCCTGAGTCGCCCTCTTCACGAGGGCGTGGATTGAAATGCAGAAGGTGGCGCAACTGGTACTGCTGCTGCTCCGTCGCCCTCTTCACGAGGGCGTGGATTGAAATATCGTCAGGTCTGCCCTGGTCATATCCAAGCATACGTCGCCCTCTTCACGAGGGCGTGGATTGAAATACCGGCGCTCGAGCGCAATTGTAATACAAATTATGTCGCCCTCTTCACGAGGGCGTGGATTGAAATTGCGTCTGCGTCAGCAGGAGTGTTTTCCCGAAGGTCGCCCTCTTCACGAGGGCGTGGATTGAAATCGTTACGCTGACAGGTCATGTGTCAATCGAAGCACGTCGCCCTCTTCACGAGGGCGTGGATTGAAATGTCGCTCGGTATCCCCAGCTCCATTACTTCCTTGCGTCGCCCTCTTCACGAGGGCGTGGATTGAAATGTATCTGTCATTGATTATCCGGTACAGGATAGGCGTCGCCCTCTTCACGAGGGCGTGGATTGAAATCATAAAATGTAAACGCACTGTTTACAGCCCCCGTGTCGCCCTCTTCACGAGGGCGTGGATTGAAATGTTTTGGTCGGCTTTTATCAGTATAGGTGTTTTGTCGCCCTCTTCACGAGGGCGTGGATTGAAATGCTGTTTGACGACCATGTCAGCCCTGAGGGTGCAAGTCGCCCTCTTCACGAGGGCGTGGATTGAAATCATATCACCTTTTGCAAACAACGCCCTTTTTGTTGGTCGCCCTCTTCACGAGGGCGTGGATTGAAATGCCACGGGCGATTATTGTTGTGTGTCTTTGTCGCGTCGCCCTCTTCACGAGGGCGTGGATTGAAATAATGTGACTTCGGCACGATGAATACTTACCATCGTCGCCCTCTTCACGAGGGCGTGGATTGAAATTGAAACACTTGTTTAATCGTGTTATCGTTGCAAGGTCGCCCTCTTCACGAGGGCGTGGATTGAAATAAGAACCGTATCGCCGAAGCTCTGAAGCAGAAGGTCGCCCTCTTCACGAGGGCGTGGATTGAAATCGAGATCTCCGCCATCACATAAATAATTTGTGGCGGTCGCCCTCTTCACGAGGGCGTGGATTGAAATTTCTTTTGCTTCAGGTACATAAGCATAGTCAGATGTCGCCCTCTTCACGAGGGCGTGGATTGAAATCCGTCAGCACTGCCGTTAAAGCTACACGGCTTATGTCGCCCTCTTCACGAGGGCGTGGATTGAAATACGTTGAAGCTCTGAGCAATGATATTTAATACAAGTCGCCCTCTTCACGAGGGCGTGGATTGAAATAAAAAATTGATGTACCAGTGCGAAGATTTCGCTAGTCGCCCTCTTCACGAGGGCGTGGATTGAAATGCTACGCTTATTATATCACTTTTGAGGAAGCTGTTGCTACTTATTATAGCATGTCAAGGAATTCGAGAATCGTATTGATAAGGGACAAAGGTTTTGGCAACGTTTATTTCGAGTTAAAATATGTTGAAATATGTATAAAATATTCGGCTTTACTTGACATTCGCTGTGCAGTATGCTAAAATCAAATTATGTCATTTATTGTATCATATTAAAATTTATATCGGTTGTTTTGTTGAGCATCAGATAAATACTTGTTGGGGGGCATTATACTTGGATGATATTTACAGCTATCATACTTTCCTATTTCCGTTTGCGTGGGAAGATGACAGCGTTAATATGTTAACGGTATTCAGGAATGAAAATGCAGAAAATATATGGACTGTGGCAGATACGGCTATACAGTCCAGTAATTTTTCACGAGCAGTTTTTCTCGGAGATATGAACCCTACAGAATATAACGAGTTTCATTTCTTCAATGAGGCAGCAAGAAATCTGATTTTCCCCGATGAAAGCGGTCTGGTTCACAATTTCAGAGTGAAAAGCGACATTGTGTCAGGAACGCAGTACATTATAACAAAAGGTTGCAACAAATATACACTTGATATCAGCAATATACTTCTTCATATTTTCAGCACCGGCATTGCAATAATAGAAATAAAATGCAGGAACAGACAGCACCGTAATCTGAAAGCGGTCAAAGAAATCAATGAATACGGACGGCGCATTGCGATGCCGTTCTGGCCGGGAAACAGCGGTTTTTCAAAGTGTGCTGATCTGCTTGAGCTTAAAGGACCGCATATAAATGAACGAGATGACTTTTGTTCTTATAGGAATGAGAAAGTATCATTCTGTTACGTTTCTAAAGTTCTCCGTTGCTTGCTGAATAAAAATGGGTCTGGGCGAGTTTTCAGAGCTAAATACACCGATAAGGAAAATGAAATCCAGATACGCACAATTGTTGATAAAAAAATGTATGATTGCTGTCTGATATACGACAAAACGTTTGCCGACAGCCTTATTAATTCATACGAAACGAATGACGGCTCATTCGATAGGGAATCGGAAGCGGAACTTGCCGAACTTCTGTATGTGGAAACCGACGAAGGATATCATAACAAAAACATCAGAACCGTAAAAGAAAAGCTGTATGGGTGCCTTTATCTTGATGAGTTCATGACCGGAAACCCAAAACTGACAGCGATATCCGAACAGGCATATATCAAGCTTATCGGAAAGCCCGATTACGACGTTGAGTATTTTGACAAAATATATACAAAAATTATTATTCTGGGCATTGCCCAGCGTATGTCGCTGGCGAAATTTTCAACCAGAATAAACAAATGGACGGACACTCTGGGATCATCCGGCAAAAAGATAACTATGAACAAGGTCAATAGCGTCATGCGCCTACAGAAACAGTTTGTAACATTCCAAAATCAGTATGCACTGAGCGAAGTAACCGTCAAAAGCGAGGGCAGGTTCATATATGACAGTATCCGTGAAAAACTGAACATACAAGCGGAATACGCTGATATCACAGGACAGATAAATTCGCTTTATGAGCTTGTCAGCACAGCACAGGGCAACGCCTTTAACAAATGGGGTCTTGCATTGTCACTGATAGCAATGGAGCTATCGGTTACGGGGCATCTTATCACAGCAGACGATGTAACCCACCTGAGCTTTTTGTCCTATGGAGGAACACTTGTACTGGCAATTGAGGGAATTATTGCAGCTATAACGATATGGCTTGTAACGGGTGTAATATTTAATAGAAAAGGAAAATAAAAATGCAGAACAAAACAGCTTATACCGCCATTGAAGAAATGGGCAAAATCAATATGAAAACTTACGGCATGGAAAGACCTTATCCCACAAGTGCGGGTATGTTTGAATTTATAAACCAACGTTTTTGGGAGAAAGACGCAAGAGGAAAAAGAGAAATATCTTGTAAGCGTTCTGAGCTTGAGGCGCATGCTGTAAACTTTATTAGGAACCGTTGTGTAGGTCTTCGTTTCAAGAAAGACGACAGACATATAAACTTAAAGGATTCTGACTGAAAAAGTCTTAAGCCTAATCAGATTCCTTACAATATGGAAATGGATATTGACAGGAGATGTCTTGAAGTCGCAATACATCGTTTTCTCGAGTCGGGAGTTGCCAAAGATGCTTTCGATATCTATTACATATTTCTTGAAATGTTTATAAGCTCTTACGGCAGCACAAGGGAAATGATCGAAATGCTGTCCGAATTTGAAACAAATGCAAGTTCACTTCTTATGAAGCACAGGGATCATTACTCACACTCCGTATATGTATTTTTAATCGGTCTGGCATATTATGATTCAAGCGAAAGCTACCGTGAAGAATACAAAAAGCATTACAAAGACCTTTTGCCGCTTGATAATCTGACAGAAAGCGAGGAGGATCTTGCGGCGCATTTTCTTAAATACTGGGGTATTTCAGCTTTATTTCATGATATCGGTTATCCGTTTGAACTTTCGTTTGAACAGGTAAAAAGCTATTTCAAAAACAATATAAACTATGTTCCGTTTGTAATGTACAATATGAACAATTACCTTGTCAGTGAGGCTACATATCACATTCCGAAAATGGAAAAAGAGCTTGAAGAAGCAAAGAAGCGGTTATCCGAAAATGCCAGCGGCATTAACGAAAAGGATATAAACAATTACAAAAGAATCGTTGAAAGCTATCCCGATAAAATGAACACATTAAAGCGGCAACAGCAAGAGGCTGAGGCAAAGCTTAAAAAAATGCTTCCTGTCGGATATAACGAAAACGTCGGCGACGATCTGTATATTTATCTTGCGGATGCTCTTGAACAGTGTCTTGGCACACGGTATGAAGATTCAAAAATGTATAAGGCTTATCTTGAGAAAAATCCCGGAAAGAAATACAGGGATTATCTTGAAAATGTACTTTCTGAAAGAAACGACCCGTCAAAGTGCAACGGCTTTATAGACCATGCTTTTTTCAGTGCGGTAATGCTGACGGTAAATCTGCTGAAAACGGTTGATCTCGACAAAATCAACATGATGTACACTAACGCAATAACCGCTATTCTTCTTCATAACAGTTTTTACAAATTCTCGGTAACCAATTACAAATCACCGTATAACAATGCTCATCGCTTTACGGTTGACATAAGCCCTCTCGCCTTTCTGCTTATGCTCTGTGATGAGATACAGTGCTGGGACAGAACTTCATACGGTAAAAATTCAAGGGGTCAGATACACCCGATGAATTGCCGCATTTCATTCAAAGGCGACAAGATGGACGCTGTGTATGTATTCGATTCCAAATATTTCAACAAAGACGAAAACGGCAATTTTTCACTTAAAGAAGAATATGCCGGAGTTAAAGGAACGTACAGTAAAATTGCAGGTGACAACGAATTTCTTAAAGATATAGAAAGTATCGTAAGCATCAACGGCGACAACAGCTTCGGCAGTGGGGCGGCAAAAACAGAACTCTCCGTCAGTATGGTGGCTGAAACAGACAACCGATACAGAAGAACTTATCTTTCCTCAAGCAATTTCCTACACCTTTATACTATGGCTTATAAAGTTCATCAGATGAATCACCCGTAGATAAGCGACGAGGAAATGGAGCAGAAATTCAACGAACTTTCTCTTGAGTATAAAATGACTCATATCGGAAGGGCAAAGAAGTATGCTCGCTATCTTCATGAAATAAATTGCTTCTATTCGGACAAACAACCGGATTTTGAGGTAGTAAACGAGATAACCGATGATGATAAGAATACAGACAATGCACTTGACAGAATCGGTGAACTGGAGCATGACAGATGGTGCTTTGATCACTACGCAATGGGCTGGATTGCCGGAAAAGATTATGATATTGCTGACGACAAGGCAGTTGCAAGAGAAAGGATGCGCATCCACAAGGATATGATTGATACGTCAGAGGGATATTCTCAAGAGAACGCAATCCGACATTATCACGAGGGTCTTGACGACACGGACAGAAAAAAAGACAAAAGACCTATAAACAATTTCCTTAAAGTACTCGCCAGAGATGATGGCATAAGAGTATACAGACTGGATTTAAAGGTGAACGGAAACAATGAGTGAAAATAAAGTAAAAGCTTACGATGAAAGCTATATGGATGAACTGGAAATTACTACAGCAGATGACTTATACAAAAACGAAAATGAAGGATTTGTGTTTATAAGCTATTGCAGTAAAAATAAAGAAACTGTTTTCCGTGATGTCGTTATTCCTATGCAAAAAAAATACGGACTGCGAGTATATGCGGATAAAGCATTTGACTACAAAAACGATGAATGGGTTAATCAGATGCAGGAAAATTTGGCAGCGAGCCAGCTGTATTAATATTTGTCAGCAATGAGTATGTTTGCAGTTACGCTTGTTTTCTTGAAGTGCTTACCGCCGTTCAAGAAGATATACCTATATTACCCATTTATATAGATAATAATCCCAAAGCAGGTGATCGTGAAAAGGATTTAAGGATTTCTAATAATACAAGGGGAGCATTTGAAGATATAGCAAAGCAATTAGACATAAACCTGGAGTTGGAAAAAAGGCGGATCTCCAAGTAAAGAAACGTTAAATGCCATGGCAGGTTATTTAAAGCTAAAAAAATCTATACAGAATAATAAGCTGAATGAAAAATTATTATCCCAGAGATTTGCCGATATGCTGAAAGAATTGACATCCATCAAACATAGTATAAATAACAGCCATGACTCTCTCGTTTCCTGTATCAACGACACAATAAAGAAAAACAGTAAAAATTGCCCCGTTTTCAGTGAACTTTCTGTTAAAGAGAACAAAACAAAAGACAGCAAAGCTGTAAAAGCAACCGATACGGTAAGCGCAAAAAATGCCGTAACGAAAAAACCGATACAGGAAAAAGAAGAGACTCCTACGTATGTAAAGACTGACATTATCGAAAAGGCAGAAAGCGCAGATGCTGTGAAAAAAGGCAATGAGGTATATTCAATATGCGGTAAGGAGTTTACCGGTAATCAGTCTAAGATGATGATAGACGTTATTAAATACATAATAGAAAATCATTTTGATATGCTCGATATACTTGAACAAAAGCTTACCAGCGTGTCAAAGAAGGCTATCAGTGAGCTTAAAAAAGCAGGCATTAATTATTTCAACACCGGCAGTGAGTTCACATATCAGGGACAGATTTATTCTGTGGGTACATCTTATGGACGTAACGAAAAACTCGCACAAATCAGAAATGCTATTATGTTGACCGGAGAAGAACCTCAGAAATTCGATATTAACGGACTTTTCAATGGAAAACAGTTTGAAGAAGCCGAGATGCGTTATTACGAATTATTTAGTGAAATGGCGGAAGAATAAATCGATATGTCTATTCTGTAGATGCAGATATAATAGGAACCCGACGACATAGCCGTCGGGTTTCTGCTTGTAGAAAAAGTCTGTTTTTGAAACAAACTTCTAACTTACTATCCCTATCCCCCTGCCCCCTTTCCCCGGGAAAGGGGGATTTTACTGGGGCTACCGC
>ERZ824600.469-NODE-469-length-60098-cov-3.881452_pt1 | contig 60098 bp, 57 predicted proteins | sample MGYA00519933_ERZ824600 | MGnify/ENA primary metagenome ERZ824600 (study PRJEB31778, sample SAMEA3449178) | human gut metagenome | biome: human gut; feature: human-associated habitat; material: faeces | place: United Kingdom | collected 2010/2012 ...
GCAAAAACGGAATTTTGCTAAGGCAATATGCACGTGGAGAGGATAAAACTCCTGTCCGGCACAAGGACATTGAGCGTGATATAAAAAGCATAGGAAACGCAACAACCACGCCGAGAGATTTGGTGAACAACAATGATGTGAAAATAATATTTACCGTTTTGGCGGAAAGTGTTTCAAGACGAATGAGAAATCTCGGTTTAAAAGGAACAACCCTTTCAATCTACGTCAGGGACAAAAAGCTCGGCAGCTTTGTAAGGCAATGCAAATTAGAAAACGCAACAAACGTAAGCGGTGAAATTATCAAAAGCGCAATGGCTTTATTTGTTATAAACTATGATTGGAAAATGCCGATAAGAAGTTTAGGCTTAAGCGTTACGGATTTTGATTTTGATTATTGTTCGCAATTTGATTTTTCAAAAACGGTTGAAAAAAGAGAAAAGCTTGAAAAAATCGACACCGCCGTTGACGCTTTAAAAGACAGATACGGAAACTACTGCATCGGACGTGGAACGGTATTATTTGATACAAAGCTTTCGCATTTCAGCCCATATGACGACCACAACATTCACCCTGTATCGCCGCTTTAATGGTAAAACTTGCTTTGGAATAATTTATGATTTTTGTTTGCAATTTTCTTTTTTGTTTGATATAATCACCTCGCACATTAGGTGTTAAATTAATTTTAGGAGTTGTTATAAATGATTAGAAGAATCATTCATATAGACGAAAGCAAATGCAACGGCTGCGGCGCTTGCGCAAATGCGTGCCATGAGGGTGCAATAGGAATGGTAAATGGCAAAGCTAAACTTTTGAGAGATGACTATTGCGACGGACTCGGTGATTGCTTGCCCACATGCCCTACCGGTGCTATCACCTTTGTTGAAAGAGAAGCGCTTGAATATGACAGAGAAGCAGTTGAAAAAAATATGAAAGCAAAGGCAGAAAAGAAGGAAGTATTCCACGGTTGTCCGTCAAGCAGAATGCATACCTTTAACAGAACGTCCGAAAGCATTGAGCAAATGCCTGCAGTCAACAAATCACAGCTCGGTCAATGGCCGTGTCAAATTAAGCTTGTGCCGATTAATGCGCCGTATTTTAACAATGCAGAGCTGCTTATTGCGGCAGACTGCACGGCTTACGCTTACGCAAATATGCATAATGAATTTATGCGTGGTAAAATTACAGTTATCGGCTGTCCTAAGCTTGACGATATAGATTACAGCGAAAAGCTGACAGAAATTATCAGGCAAAACGATATTAAAAGCGTTACGATTGTCCGTATGGAGGTTCCTTGTTGCGGCGGTCTTGAACATGCGGCAAAAGAAGCAATCAAAAAAAGCGGAAAATTCTTACCGTGGCAAGTTGTAACAATCAGCATCGACGGCAAAAAGCTTTAAATCAAGAAAAGTTAATATATATAAAAAAAATCACCGTGAAAGAAACGGTGATTTTTTTCTTTAGGTAAAAACGCATCAACATATCAATATGAAATTTCGATTTTATTTATGCCGTAATTTGATTTAAACTTTTGCACGCCCTTATTCGGAACATATATTTGCGTTTCGGCAAGAACATAATCATCAGAAACCTTATATTCCATAAAGAATTTTCTTTCGTTAGAATCGGTACGATAGCTTATTATATTGCCGCAAACAGCAATGGGATACGGTCTGTTCATTAAGCGGACAAATTCGTCATTTTCAAAATAATAATTCCAATAAATGCTTGACCATTGATTTTGCTCTATCAATGAATAAACAAAATCAATATGAGAAAACCAATCCGTTTTCTTCGGGCATAATCCTCCCCACTCACCCATTACTACAGGCACGTTCATATTAAGTTGATTTTTTCTTACATTATCAAAAATATACCGAACTCGCTCGTTACTTGAATACTTGTTATAAAGCGGCGAATCTATAAACAAATCATAGACGTGGGGAGAATAAATCGAATTATCGGGTGGGTCAATACTAAAAGGAATACCGAGGTTTGAATAATAGCTATGTTCAAAAAAGTCAAAGCCGTTTTTGCACGAACATTGAGAAGTAATTTTATTAATAAAGGGCTGATAATATTTTTCGTCAAATTCTTTAACATATTTCTGTGTGCCGTCAATCACATTATCAAATGCGTTATAATCATCTAAATTTTTCAAAAGCAGCTTCAATCGTCCAACGGTTTTAATTTTAAAAAAAACAGCCAAAGCCATTCTAAAAAAGCCTAATCTTTCAAATTTAGCGCCAAAGTACTTTTGTGCATCAAAATCAACATTTAAGCCCTTCTTTAAAGCATTATTTATCAAAAGGCAAAAAATCTTATTTGAATTATCGTTTATCATAGGCTCGTTGAAATAATCGTATGCAATAACATTATCAAAGCCTTTAAATTCATCATCAAGCCTTTTCCACATTGAGATAAATTCATCCTGCATACCGTTTTTGTTTCGCCAAAAATCATTAAAAGCTCTTTGAACATCTTGCATATAAAAATAACCTTCAGCCCAAATTGCAAGCGGTTGCTTTTCTTTATAATCACGAGTTATCCATTTCGGTGCGCCGTCGCCGTGCTTACCGTTGCTGTAAAACAAGTCCTGATGAAGGTCTAAAACAATATAAATATTTCTTTTTTGACATTCATCGACAAAAAGTTTTAAATATGAAATTATTTTTTCATCAAATTGATTTTTCTTTGGCTCAAGCATTGCCCAAGTAAAGCCGAGTCTAATCAAATTCACTCCGTTTGAAGTAAGCATATCGTACTGCTCATCACGAAAGTTTTTATCATTTTCAAACTTATCAAAAAACTCATAAATCTCGTGTTGATTTTCCCTGCCCTTAAAGCAAATATTTACGCCTTTGAAAATTCGCTGACGGTTATATTCATCACGAATTGTCATATCTTTAATCGTAAAGCTCATAAAAACCCCATTAAAAATAATATAAATTTCAGTTACATTAACAGTAGCATAAAGCCGACTTAAAATTAATTTTTAACAAATATAAACAACAACATTACAAAAAACAAGGGATACCGATAATAATTATCAGTATCCCTTTCAGCATATAAGTAAATATTAAACTTCCTTGCCGTTATCGAACTTTTCAAGAGCCTTAACGCTGATTGCAAAACAATCTGCAAGACCTTTAAGGTTCATATTATCATAAGTATCACGTCTTGTATGATAATAATCTTCAAGCTTATGGTTAAGTCCCGTAACACCTGTTGCACGGAAGCCTGCCTGAGCAAAAGCGGCAGAGTCGGTAGCACCTCCGAGAGGTGGAACCCAACCCTTTTTACAAGGAATATTAAGGTCAGCGGCAGATTCCATAAATAAATCTGAAACTGCCTTATCTGCTTTAACAGTACCGTTGAGATCACGATAATTAGTCATAAGATATTTAGGGTCGTGAATTGTGTCATAAGAAAGAATGATTGTAGGAACATCGTCAAACTCGCCCTTATGAGCTTCGCACCAAGCTTTAGCACCTCTGAGGCCTGCTTCCTCGCTGCCTGAAAGAATAACGCCGACCTCTGTATTTTCAAGAGTAATGCCTTGGTCGTGAAGAGCCTTAAGAACAGCGATACCCATATAACAGCCTGAAAGATTATCATTAGCGCCGTCAACAATTCTGTTCTTATTCCACATCCAATAAAGACCGATAAGGAAAGGAACAAAGATAAGACCCCAAAGAGCCATTTTGAAAAGTGTTACATCATGGCTAATCATACCGAATGCGCCGTATTTAACAGTTGAAATAATAGAAATAACAAGATAATAAACTGCGCCGATACCACAGATAACAGCGTGACCTTCAAATCCAACGCCGCCCAAAGCATAGTTTACCGGCCATTCCCAAGCAGCATCAGGGTGACCGTTAAAGAATATACGGCGCTTAACTTCGCCTGAACACTTCTTTACAGCAGTTACGTTATGACCTGTTTTTTCAGGGAAAAATCTGTCAACGCATTTTTTATAAAAACCAAACTGAAGCAAAACAATTGTAAGACCTGCTACAATAAGTATCGCCGAAACAATCGGACAGAAGAAGAAGAGAACGATTGCTGCTAAAACGAATGTGATTGTGAAATAAATCCAGCCGAAGAATGAGCCGGGATTTTCTTTAAAGCTTTCAACGTCTGCTCTTTCACAGCCGCAATCTTTTTTTAATACGTCAGCCATATACTCGCAAGCCTGCTTTTCGCCCGGTGAGCCGGGGTCACGCTTATCCATATCTTTGCAAATATGGGTAATCTCTTCGAGCATATAATCGGCATAGTCGCTTTTTTTGTCAATAATGTTTTTTAAATCCATCCTTATACCTCCTGTGTATGTTTTAATTACGCTTAGTAAAACATATTTATATTAAAGCATAAATATAATCATTCGTCAACAATTAACATAAATTTGCATAATTTTGTATTTATTTTGTAATATTCATACATCAAGTGCATTATTTAAAAATGCCTTAAGCTTATCGCTTTTTGGATTTTCAAAAAGCTGTTTAGGCTCGCCGTATTCCTCAATAACGCCGTCAGCCATAAAGATTACCTTATCGGAAACGTTCTTTGCAAAATCCATTTCGTGAGTAACAACAATCATAGTGCTGTTGCCGGTTTTAAGGCTCTTGATAACTTTAAGAACCTCCCCTGTAAGTTCGGGGTCAAGTGCAGATGTAGGCTCATCAAAACAAAGAATATCCGGCTTAAGCATAAGCGCTCTTGCAATTGCAACACGTTGCTTTTGACCGCCCGAAAGCTGACAGGGATAATGATTAATTCTATCCTCAAGACCTACTTTTTTAATAATTTCTTTCGCCGCAACTTCAAGTTCCTCTTTAGTTCCCATTTTAAGCAAGGACGGTGCAAGAGTAAGATTTTGAAGAACGTCGTACTGAGGAAACAGATTAAAATCCTGAAAAACAAGACCGAAGTGAAGTCTTTTCTTTCTCAAATCCTTTTCCTTAATTTTTTTATCAACAACTCCGTCATAAATCATTTCGCCGTTTACGGTAATCGTACCCGATTCGGCAAATTCAAGAAAGTTTATGCAACGAAGAAGCGTTGTTTTGCCTGAGCCGGATGAGCCGATAATAGAAAGCACCTCACCCTTTTGAAGGTCAAAGCTTATGCCCTTTAGTATTTCGTTTTTGCCAAAGCTTTTTTTAATATCATTAACCTCTAAAAATGCCATAAAGCCCAACCTCCTTAAGAATTAAAATAACTGAGTTTCTTTTCAATTTGGCCGAAAAGAAGAGTAAGAATTCCGCAGAATACAAGGTAAAATGCGCCTGTGTAGAAGAGCGGCCAGAAAAGACCCGCACCTGTAATATAATCCTCACCGACACGAATAACCTCAATAATTGCAATAGTTCTTGCAAGAGAAGTATCCTTAACAAGAGTAATAATTTCATTACTCATAGGCGGTACAATATTTTTAACCACCTGCAAAAGCGTAACCTTAAAGAAAATTTGCGATTTAGTCATACCGAGTACAAGACCTGCCTCCTGCTGACCCTTCGGTATACTTTCAATACCGCCACGATAAATTTCCGAAAAATAGCAAGAATAGTTAATAATAAACGCAATTAACGCCGCTTTAAAACGATAATCATTTCCGACCTGCATTCCGAAAAGAAGCCCCGGACCGTAAAAAACGACAATAATTTGAAGCATAAGCGGAGTACCTCGAATAATCCAAACGAGCACCTTAACAAGATATTTAAGAGGCTTAAATTTCGACATAGAGCCAAAGCTCAAAATAAGCCCCAAAGGCAAAGCGCAAAGAAGAGTGATACCGAAGAGCTTAAAGTTTATCCAAAAGCCCTTAAAAAGCTCAAGCGTTATCGCCCAAAACGATGTGTCCATACATATTTCCTCCAATAATCATAAAAAACAAAGCTGTCTATTCAGCAAATTAGGCAGAGAGCGTTTTGCGTTCTCTGCCTGATAAATATTATAATGTTTAAAATATAAGTGCCTTATTTAGCAAGGTTAACACCGTACTTTTCAGAAAGCTTGTCCATTGTTCCGTCAGTTTTAAGTTCTGCAAGAATTCTGTTTACCTCAGCAGTAAGGTCTGAACCCTTTCTAAAGCCTGCGGCATATTCCTCAGTTGTAAGAGAAATTGAATAACCGAGATTTGAAAAGTCCGTACCCTCTTTAGTCATTGAATTAGCCATTGTTGAATCAATAATACAAGCGTCTGCCGTGCCTGACTTAACCTCTTTAAGTGCATCTGACTGGGCTGAAAGAGAAACAACATTATTTGAAAGCTTCTTTGCCTCTGTTTCACCTGCAGAGCCTTTTTCAACAGCAATTGTTAAATCAGCAGCTTTGACAGCATCTTTATCTTTATACTTTGAAAGAGCATCCTTTTTCATAACAACAACTTGGCTGTTACCTGCATAAGCATCTGAAATATCACAGTTTTTCTTAACCGAATCAGAAACAGTCATACCGTTCCAAATGCAGTCAATTGTGCCTGAATTAAGTTCAATAAACTTATTATCCCAATTGATAACAACAAATTCAACTTTAATGCCCATCTTATCTGCAACTGCTCTTACAAGGTCTGCATCAAAGCCGACCCACTCGTCGCTTCCTTTAATCTTATAATCGATAGGCTCGTAATCTGTAATGCCAACAACGATTTTATTAGCATCCTTAACTTTATCAAGGTCTGCAACTGTTTTAACAGTCGTATCACTCTTACTTGATGAATAAGGCACAACCTCATCATCTTTTCCTGATTTTGAGCAACCTGCAAATCCTGCTACTACACAAGCAATCATAGCAAGTGCCAAAAATACCGATAAAAATTTTTTCATTTTTAATTCCTACTTTCACGATTTTTCACATTAGCGCTTTGCCACGCTAAATCGATGATTTAATTATATCAAACGATTATCAAAAATGCAAGAACTTTTTTCAAAATTAAAGATTATACATTATTTTGCACAAATATTTGCTCATATCTGTTTTAAAAATCTTACGATATGCTGTGCATATTTGGCATAATCTACGTCTCTTGAGAAATTAGCATTTCTATCTTTTTGTTGAATTCCTCTTCCGTCGGTTGAGTTTTCAAAATTTCTTGAATTTCCTTGACTTGATTTGGTGAGCGAACGAAATCAGCCACTTTCAGTATCGTATTTTTAGAGTACATATCCATAATACTCAATATTAGCTTTGAGTAACCTAATGATTTCTTCATTGCTATATCCACGCTCCTCTGCCTTCGCAATTATTCGTGCTGATAAATTATTTTCTTCATGAATTGTTTCATCATCATTCAACAATCCATACATTGCCGTAATAACTAGGCTTTTACTGTTTCCATTATAACAAATCAATTTAGTATTATCAATCTTACTTTCATTAATAATGACCGCCGAGTTATTAATTATTCTTCCATTTTCCTTATTGTCAAGTATTGAATAAAATTGTCTAAATTCAGCCTTACTCAACGCATTAGAAAAATTGTGTCTACTATCAATATTAACATCACGAGAAAACAACGCACTTTCGCCGATATTTCCCTCAGGTCTGCAACTGTAGCCATAATGCTTAAGTACACTTTCGGGAAGTATATCGGGAAAATAATTATTGACATAATCAAGCAAATTGGATATACTAATTGTAGAACCAGTAGGAGGTGTCGAAACCTCCGGGGATAAGCTCCCAGCTGGTTCTTTTTTGCATTTACAGCATATAATACGTCTATGGACTGTATTTCATTAGTATGTTTATTCACTATAAACGAAACAACAAATGGCTCATTAACACTATTTTTAGCTATGCCAATTAAAGCATAGCTTTTTTATATAAGGCTTTTTAATTAATTCGTTATACGAAAAATTAACGTCAAGTGAAAATTTTGTGCTGGTATTATTGACATTTTGCAATTTATTGAGTAAATTATATATGGATACATTGTCGCTGAGCAAACCACTTTCGTGGCGAGGCTCAGTCTTGAACGGCAATGTATCTTTTTTATTTTTCAAAGCAACTTCATGTAAATAAAAAGAGTTCTTTTCCTTTTCAACATTTATTACTGCCGCAGCTTGATATTCCCTCACCCCAATGGTCGCTTTCTCTGACAACTCCGTTTTCATTGTACCAATATTCACTTGAGATCTTACGTTTGCCGGTCTTATCGAAAAAATAGCTCACATAATCCGGCTTGCCCTTTGGTATTTTTGAAATTTCTTTGAAATCTGCCAACGTCAAGTAAAAACTTTGTATCGGTATTATTGACATTTGAAACATTATTTGCTATATTATCTGTGCGAGACAGTTCGTTGTTATTATGAGCTATGGATATTTTGTCCTATGCGTTTAATGCGACTGTCTCGCTTTTATTTTGCGTGGCAATGAAAAATATCGCTTTTCTGTTGATAAAGTTCCTTTGCTTTGAAAAAATGTTCATAACCGTCGTATTGCCATAATTGAGCGTTTCTTAATCGTTTGAGAATCTGTCAACGTCAAACGAAAATTTTGTATCGGTATTATTGACATTTTGCGACTTATTGAGTAAACTATATATAGAAGGTGAAATGTCGCTGGGAGCGCCGTGTTTCACGGTCCCAGTCTTGAACGACATATCATCTTCTTTTTTATTTAAAATAGCCACTTCGTGTAAATTAGTGAGTTGATGACTTTTTCTTTAAGTAATAAAAAAGTCATCACGAACGATATGAAGTCCGTGAGTGAAAAGAATCGGGGTCCCCGGAAAGCGTAAGCTTTTTGGGGAGAGGAGGAACGACGGAATGAGTGAGCTGATGACTTTTATATAAGCAATAAAAAAGTCGTCACGAACGATATGCAGTCCGTGACGACGATGGCGCAGATGTGGGGATTCGCCCATTGAAAGCTAAAGCTTTCTTCGGCACGCCCGCAGGCACCGAAACAGTCCACCGGACTGTTTCTATCCTTTGGATTGCCCTGTTTGAATCCCGTTCTTTACAGCAAAAATAAAAAGCCGCAAAAGCGGCTCTTTATTTTTGGCGCAGATGTGGGGATTCGAACCCCAGAAGCCTCGTTAAAGACTTACACGATTTCCAATCGTGCTCCTTCGGCCAGCTCGGACACATCTGCATATTTAATGCTTTGATATTATAACTTATCAAAGCAAAAAAATCAATGTTTATTTTTCATTATTTTTAATTTTAAGTTCATTTGCAAAATATAGTGAGCGTGAATCAAATGCAAAATCAATATTCATACTCTCGGCAAGAGCCTTAACGTCGCAATTGAATTTCGTTTTAAAGTCGAAAAATTCAGCAAGAGGTACAATATCGGCATAAAAGAACACCTCTATATCAAGCGATGAATCGGAATAATTTACAAAATTAACACGGACATCTGTTTTATCGACCTCTTTATAAGAATTGATAAGACTTCTTAATTCGTTACAAAAAGCGTCAATTTCCTTAGCACAATGTTTATATTCAATGCCCAAGGTTTCGTTTACAAGGCGGTGCGACATACGGGAAAGATTGACAATAGCACTGTTGGCAACCGTAGTATTAGGATAAATCTTTTGACTGCCGTCAGTCATTCTAAGCCTTGTAGTACGGATTTTAATTTCCTCAACCTGACCGACTTCATTATCAATCTTAATAAAATCATCTACCTCAAACGGCTTATCATAAATAATAATGAAGCCTGAAAGAAGATTTTCAACAGCGTCCTTGCAAGCAAAAGCAACGGCAACGCCGCCGATACCCAAAGCTGCAAAAACTCTTGTAGCGCTGATACCGAACTGTTCAAGCATAAGAAGCGCCGAAATAATAACAACAATAATTTTAATTATATTCGAAATAAAATTAACTGCGGTCTTTTTTGTTTTGGAGTCATCATCCTTTAAAACAAACGAAAAATCGCTATTGATAAAATTAATCAAAAACCAAGCGATTGAGAAAATAATTCCAAGTTTAAAAATCAACAAAACAGGATTACGAATTTCACCGCTTGGGGCAATAATTTCTGTACCGATGTAAATTCCTAATACTAAAACAAAGAATGAAAGCGGAGTTGAAAGAGCGTCAACAAGCGCTTTTTGTGCAAGTTCGCTTTTTCTTGCCAAAGTTTTTGTGCAAAGCCAAACAACAGCCTTTGAAATTTGCTTTTTGAACACAGCAAGCAACAAAAATACTGCCAAGCCTATAATGAGTCTCAGCAGCATTTCCCTTTCGTTCTTAACACCTTCAATGGACGTTACAAGCTTTGACAGAACTTTATTTAAACTGTCACTCATAATTAACCTCTCTAAAATCAATCAAGAACCTGATAATATGCTGAAAATTTATTCAGCTTTTCTTCAAATTTATCCTTAGGCTGTTCCTTAGGAACTTCGATAGGATATTTACCTGTAAAACAACCGTCGCAATAATCAAAATCTGTATTTTCGGCAAGCTTATGGGTAGCCTCAACAGAAAGATAGCCGAGTGAATCAACGCCGATTTCCTCAGCGATTTCCTCAACAGTATCAAACTTACATGCAATAAGATTTTCCTGACTGTCAACATCGGTACCGAAGAAGCAAGGATGTTTAAAAGGAGGCGACGATATTCTCATATGTACCTCTTTAGCGCCGGCTTCTCTCAAAAGACCTACAATTCTTGCACAGGTTGTGCCACGAACAATCGAGTCGTCAATCATAATTACTCGCTTGCCCTTAATATTTTCCTTAACAACATTAAGCTTGATTCTTACTGCGTCACGGCGCTGGCCTTGAGTAGGTTGAATAAAGCTTCTGCCGATATATCTGTTTTTAATAAAACCAATGCCGTAAGGAATACCACTTGCATTTGCATAGCCGAGTGCCGCATCAAGACCTGAATCAGGAACACCGATAACAATATCCGCATCAACGGGATGTTCCTCAGCAAGGAACTTACCTGCCCTCATTCTTGCGTGCTGAACAGACGAGCCTTCAATAACCGAATCAGGACGTGCAAAGTAAATGTATTCAAATACGCAAATATGGCCTTTTTTGGTGCAATGAGTATCAATTGACTTAACACCGTCGGTACTGATTACAACAATTTCACCGGGTCTTATATCACGAACAAACTCAGCGCCCAAGGTATCAAGCGCACAACTTTCCGACGATACAATCCATGCGCCACCCTCTGTTTTACCGAGGCAAAGAGGACGAAAACCGTTAGGGTCACGAAAAGCAATAAGCTTTGTAGCAGTCATTACAACGCAAGAATAAGCGCCTTTAAGGGTAGGCATTATCTTTTCAATAGCCTCCTCAGTGCTCTTACTTGTAAGACGGGCTGAAACAATAGAATAAGCAATAGACTCGGTATCTGACGTGCCGTGAAAAATTCCGCCATTAAGTTCAAAGGTCTTTCTCAAATCAGGTGCATTAACAAGATTGCCGTTATGCGCAACAGCGAGATTACCCTTAATATGGCGAATAACAAGAGGCTGAATGTTATTAACATTTTTTCCGCCTGTGGTTGAATATCTTACGTGACCGATTGCCATATTGCCCGTACCGAGCGCATCAAGCTTATCACTTGTAAATACATCCGGAACAAGACCGTCGCCTCTGTGATGCCTAAACACACCGTCATCATTTACAGCAATACCGCAACTTTCCTGCCCCCTGTGCTGAAGTGCATAAAGCGCAAGATAAGCTGATTGAGCCACATAAGTTGTTTTGTTTTCAAAAATGCCGAATACACCGCATTCCTCGTGAAGACTGTTAAACATTAACCCTACTCCCAAAAGTATAATTTTTTCCGTTTTGCGTATTATATCACAATAAAAAACTACTTGCAATATTATAAACAAAAAAGTTGCGCCAATAGATAAAACTCAGAAAGTTTAAACCCATATATTTTTTATATAGTGCGTCACAATCTGATTTATTTCTTTTTATTCATTCAAGCATTGTGATTATTTTCGGCAAGGCTTGAACAACGGAATACAAAACCGTAAACAAAATAACTTTTTGGCATAAACTTTTCGTCAATCCGTTTTCCTTAAGATATTTTGCAGATTTCACTATATAAGTGATATATACAATCAAAAATGCTATCGTGGAAATAATAAAATACCAACCCCAAACTTCCAAATCGGGGAAAAGATATGTAGCGCTGTCAAGCATACCAAAAAACGAATCATTATAGAAATATCTAAAAATTTCTCCTAATGAAACAAAAATAAATATAAAAAACGAGTAAATTGTATTCCACAAAAAAGATACAATTAAAACTACCCAACCGAGTACCTTTTTCTGCTTATCGTTCAAATTTTTCAATGTAAGCACTCCAAAAACAGTTATTATATATTATATCATTTTGAAATTTATGTTTCAACGCCTTCTTATTGCTTAAAGCATTTATTTATGTTATTATAATACTAAATATAACTACATTTTTAGGATGATACATTATGGATGATTATTATAATCACATAAGCGATAGGCAGGCAAAACTTTATATTATTTCAATTGCAGGCGTTATAGTATCAATTGTTTTGGGCATCATTTTGTATCCCCTTTTTGCCGTAACATCGCTTGACGGAGCTTTGGGTTTAAGCGACTTTTTGTTTTACATATTTTTAAGAATTATTACGAGTTTGATTTATATAATTGCTCAAATTTTAATGATTAATAACTGCCGTGGCATAAAAAAGCACGATAAAAACAATGCTGAAAAATTCATAAAAGAAACAAAGCAAATGTCTTTAAAAACATTTTTGATATGGTTATTATTTTTTATAATCGGTTGTGCAAGAATTTACAACATTATTTGGTGACAAAACTTTTTGGTGAGCTTATGAACGACAAGTTTAAAAAGATAAGCATATTTTTATTTATATTAACTGTAATTTGCTTTATATGCGGCTTTGGATTTTTGCTCAGCGCAGCAATAACAGCACCTTTATTTACTTTAGATTCAGGAGCAATAAATTTATTTGAATTTTTCTGCGACTACGGTTTAAAATTTGTTTTAATATCCGTTCCCTATTATGCATTTGCACTTTTGTTTATACACAGTCAAAAAAGACTTTCCGAAAGCGAAAAAGCAAGCAGTCGATTTTATATAATCAGCAAAAAGGCAAATAAATTTCTTATAGTAATTTACACTTTAATAATGATTTTAATTTTGATTTATATTTACAGCATTTCATAACAACAGCGAGCCGAATCTTAATTGATTCGGCTCGCTGTTGTTATAAGAATTAATCAAAATAGAATAAATCCTCAAATTTTTTATCAAGTGCAATACAAATAACGAGTGCAAGCTTTGCGGTTGGATTAAACAGCCCTGTTTCTATCGAGCTTATAGTATTACGCGAAACACCAACCATATTTGCAAGCTGAGCCTGCGACAAGCCAGCGTCCTTTCTCGACTGCTTTATATTATTTTTTAAAATCAGCTTTTCATTCATATTACATTGCACCTATCATATATCTTATCAAAGTCTCAATTGCCGCTACCGCAGCGCAAATCGCAGTGATAAGAAATATCTTTTTCTTTGTAAAGACATATTGAGGAATTGACTCGCAAGCCAAGTACGCCATAAAGAACGTTGTAGGAATATCGTTTGACTTATCCTTAACAAAATTAAAAACCGTAATCACAATATATACAGCCAAAAATGCAACTACGCCCCACTTTCTGCCTAAATTCATTGCATTATTTAAGCCCTCGTCCTCAGAATCCTGCTGAGCTTTTTTCAATATTTCTTTTTTATTCATATTATCACCTCGAAGATTTTTGCAAAGTTTTCTTTGCAAATTCATTATAGCATTGCCAAGTTTTATTGTCAATATGATTTTTAGTCAATAACATAAAAAACGGCTATGAAGCAATCAACTTCACAGCCATTAAATTATTTATCCAGTTTATTTTCTTCTTTTTTTGGCTCTTTGAGAGGAATTGAAGTTTTGATATTTCCGTTTTCGTCAAGCAGGTCAAGGTAAACGTATTCCTTTGCACCGTTTTCCGTTTCTTTTGAAACCTTTTTGACTGTCGCATTTTTATTTTCAAATAATATTTCGCTCATAAGCATCTCCTATCCTTTAATTTTCGGCAAAAATACTGCAAGAATTACAATATCGATTACAAAAAGAAAAAGCGATACAATTCCGAGAAATTTTGCTTTTTTAACTCTGTCCTCGTTCAAATCGGAAAGAGGAAAGTTTTTGCTTTTAAAAATTGCGCCGACAACAATGCCCATAACGCCGAAAGCAGGGCAAATACCGATAGTTAAAACGCCGATTGTTGACATAATAAAAGCAAAGCGACAAAGGCGATTGATTGTATCGGGATTTTCCTTTGAATCTTTATTGTTGTTTTGAGCATTTGTTTGAATTTCTTGATTATCCATAATTATATATCCTTTCTAATCATTACGGCAAATACCGTATTTGATATTGATTCTTTCAATTTTTTTAACAAATATTTCGCCGAACAGAAATAGAAATACTGCCGTGACGCCGGCGAAAACGAGGTTAAACGGCACTCCTGCGGCATAAACGGCTAATATTCCTTTAAGCGACATATCGCTGTTGAAATAAAGCACGGAGGACAAATCAACTATAAGCCCATAAAGGATAAGCACTGACAAAAATCCGACAATTGCAAGTGAGATTTTAGTAGGCTTAATACGGCGAAACACCAAACCGAAGCAAAGCCCCACACTTGCCATAGCCACCATTTGAAACGGAGTCCACGCACCTTGACCGAATATAAAATTTGAAGCAAACATAGAGAGTGCGCCGATTAAATATCCCCTTTTAGCACCCAAGACTGCACCGCTTACACCGACAACTGCGGCAATCGGCTTAACCTGAGGAACAAGATAAAATACCGCACGGCTTACTACTGCAATAGCAGTCAACGAAGCGATGAGGGTAATATCCTTTGCCGTATGCGCTCCTCTTTCAAACGAGGAGAAAAAAGGGAGCATTGAAATTATTAAAACCGCAACGCAAACCAAATAATAATTTGTATTGCTGAAAAAAAGCTGCCACAAAACTATAAATATTAAAGCGGCAAAAATCAAAACGGGATAAAGTTTTTTCATAAGATATCCCCCATTGAAACGGCAAAAGCAAGATATCTTTTAGTAATTCTTCTTATTTGAGTTGTATATAAATTAAGGCTTGAAAACACCTCTCGCCTGCCGCCTGCTTTAGAAATAATGCCGTCGCTTAAAAATGAAACATTATCCGCAATATCGCCGACAAAGTCCAAATCGTGTGACACCATAATTATTGTTTTGCCCTGAGCCTTAAGTTCAAAAAGAAGCGATTTTAAATCATTTTTTGAAAATTCGTCAAACGCTTTGGTAGGCTCATCAAGAAGAAGAATATCGGAATCCTGCTCAAGAAGTATACCGAAAGCAAGCTTTTGAGCCTGACCGCCGCTCAAATCAAACGGATGCTGATTAAGGCAATCGGCAATACCGAGTTTTTCGGCAGTTTGAGCATCAATTTCCTCACTCACCAAATCCTTTGTGAAAAGATATTTTACATTTTGGGGCATATATGAGCATTTGCCTAAAATTTTCGACTTGCCCGAATATTGCTTTTTAATACCTGCAATTACCTTTAAAAGAGTGGTTTTACCGCTGCCGTTAGCGCCGATTATACAGTTAATTTGAGCTTTATATGCCTTGAAATCAAGGCGGGATAAGATATCCCTTTGATTTTTATTATAAGCGAATGTAATATTTTTTAAATTAACGCAAACTTCCGATTTGTTTTCATTTTTATTTTCAAGCGGCTTTTCTTTAAGCTTATCTGCAAGAGAAACGGCAGATTTAATATTAAGCGGCCTTTCATCAAAAAGACGGGTACAAATAGGAAAATAAGGCAAAAGAGAAACATTGTTTTTTGCATTATAAGGTGTATCGTTACAAATAATTTCACCGTTTTCAAGTATAACAAGCCTATCGCAAAAATCAACAAACTCCTCACTTGAATGTGAAACAACAATAACGGTTACACCAAGTTCTTCGTTTATCCTTTTAAGCATAGAAGAAACGGTAGTAACCGCCTTAGGGTCAAGCTGAGAAAGCGGTTCATCAAGCAAAAGTACCTGAACATCGCTTATTATCGCCGAAGCAATTGCAACGCTTGCCTTTTCGCCGCCGGAAAGCTCATCAATCTTTTTATCAAGAAGAAAATTCAGATTAAAAAACGAAGCAGTTTCGCCAATTCTGACGGTTATTTCGTCGTTTGAATATTTTTCATTTTCAAGCGCAAAGGCAAGCTCCGAGTGAACATTATCGCAAACAAATGACGTTTCCGGATTTTGACCGACAAAACCGATACTGTCGCAATTAATATTAATCTCACCGCCGATTTTGCCTACCGGAGCAATTTCCTTTTTAAGCAAACGAAGAAGCGTTGATTTGCCGCTTCCGCTTTTGCCCATTACAAGTATAAACTCGCCCTGCTCTACTTTTAAATCAACGTTTTTAAGCGCTGTCTTATCGGAAAGAGGATAAGAAAATGTTAAATTTTTTGTTTCAAAAAGTGCCATTTTATACCCTCCGAAATATTAATTATAACAGGTAAAAACATATATAATGTATATAAAATAAGAAAAATCGGTGAAAAGGAAAGAATTTTAATTTCCGGATCGAATATAAATTCAGCCTTATCAAGCGAATTTAGAACTATGCAAGCTACACTCAATCCTAAAACAATTATTAAAACAACACCATCGTTAAAATTAAATCTGTATTTAGAATACGGTTTACGATAGGAATTAAAACCTCTGGCACGCATAGTATCGGACACCTCTATGCTTTCCTCCAACGTCATAGAAACAAGCGCAGAAAAATTATCAAGGCTCTTTTTTAATTTACTTTGACCTGCATTTACATTAAGCCTTGCGTCGTTAATTTCCTGAGCATTTTTTCTTAAACGTGGAATAAAGGAAAGCGTCATAGTCAAAACGAGCGTCAAATTAGGCGCAAGTTTCGAAAAAACAGACATAAATTTGTCGCTGCTCAAAACATAAGAATAGCTTGAAAGCCAAACAATTACGCTTGAAAACATAACACCTTGGCACAAGCCGTAGGCAAGTCCCTCGGCAGTAAAATTCTTATTTGAAATTGAAAAAAGAACATCAATTCCGTAAGACGTAAAAGCCATATTAAAAAGCCCAATAAGAATTGTAAACGGCAAAAGAAATGCAAAAAACGTTTTAAACGCCTTTTTGCCCTGAAGCATGGCATTATAAATAACACCTGCCAAAAGCGATATAACGAGAAATATCGGATTAAAGTTTAAAAGAATAAGCAAAACGGCAAAAACAAAAAAGAGAAAGCAAACCTTAGGATTAAAATTTGAAAATTTATCCATAGCGCTTCCCCTTCCGAAATTAATATTCAATACCTTTTCTTGCTTTAACGCCCATATCATAAGGGTGTTTTATTTTATCCATAAAAGTTATATAGTCTGCTTTTTCAAAAAGCTTTTCAACTTTCTTATGACCGGTGATGACGATTTCCCTGCCGTTGAGCATATCAAGAATACCAAGTGCTTTATCAACCGGAACAAACGAATCAATAACGTCGAGAAATTCATCGAGTATAATCATATCGCTTTTTGAACTTATTATATAGTTAATAGCACTGTCAACCCACGCCTGATATTCTTTACCCGGATTAAACGGCAAAGTATCGGGTGCATTGAAAATGTCGAACGGCAAAACTGACAACTCGCTTGATTTATTATCCTTTAAAAACTGAACAAGGGTAACAGTATTTCCTGCGCCCTTGGCTCTCATACCCTGACCGATTGCGGCAGTTGTTTTACCCTTGCCGAAGCCGTAATAAATTTGAATCATCTGATTCTGACCTCTTCCTTAGTTTTAAACGAATAGCCGTAGCCGTCAAGAATATGCATCTTTTTAAGTGCGAGTTCGCATCCCTTTGACACGCAGAGATTAGCCCTGACAGGAATTGTTACATCAAGATTAAGCGTTTGAGAAATAAGCTTGTCAAGACCGAAAAGTTGTGACATTCCGCCTGTTAAAAGAACGCTTGAATTTGTAATATCAGCCACAAGTTGAGGAGAGGTACGCTCAAACATAGACTTGGCAACTGTCATAATTTCATCAAGAAGTTCGCCAAAACAAGCACAAATTTCATTACCTGTTATTTCAACAACCTTTGGAAGCCCCGAAAGAACATTTCTTCCCTTAGCATTCATAGTAACATCCGTATCCCGCATTACGGCAGAACCGACAGTTTTCTTAATATCCTCGGCAGTCCTGAGACCTACAAGAAGCCCATGCTTTTCTTTAAGATATTTTACAATAGCTTCGTCAAAATCATCACCGCCGATTTTGACCGTTTCGTTTTGGCTCATAGCGCCTTGGCTGATAACTGCCATATCTGTTGAGCCTGCACCGACATCAATAACAAACACACCTGTGGGATTAAGAGGGTCAATACCGGCGCCAAAAGCAGCGCAAAGAGGCTGCTCAACAAGGCAAACAGAGCGAGCGCCTGCCGAAATCAAAACTGAAATAAGCGTTCTTCTTTCAACGTCTGTGCTGTCAGACGAAACGGACGCAACTATTCTCGGTTTAAATATATTCTTTTTAAGGACCTTATTCATAAAATATTCTACCATTTGGCAGGCAAGGTCGTAATTACTTACATTTCCGCTTTTAATAGGCTGAATAACGCTTACGCCGACAGGTTCTCTGCCTTCAAGGTAATAAGCACGCTTACCGGCATAAAGCATTTCGCTCTTATTAACGTCATAGGCAACGTAAGCCGGCTCACTTAAAACAACGCCTTTTCCTACAACAGAAATAACTATAGAGCTTGTGCCCAAATCTATTCCCAAATCATAACCAAACATATTTAACATTCCTAATTAATCACAAATTTTTAACTTTATATTATGTTACTTAAAAAAAGCAACATTGTCAACAGATAAAAAATGAACAAGTGCGCTGTAACGTCTGCTTTTTTTATCATTATCAACCATTGCCTTAACCGAAGCCTCGTTCCCGACAATAATAAGTAAATTACGGGCACGGGTTAAAGCGGTATAAAATAAATTTCTATATGAAAGCTTGGGCGGGGTTGCAATGGTTGGCAAAACGACCGCCGCAAACTCGCTGCCCTGACTTTTATGCACAGTCATAGCATAAGCAAGTTCAATTTCCTTAACATTTTCAATGCTATACATTGCTTCTTTATCATCAAAGCGAACATTAATAATATCGTTTGCACGGTCAATACGTGTAAGTATTCCTATGTCCCCGTTAAAAACTCCCGTGCCGTTTTCGCCGTCCTTAAACCAAGGAACATCATAATTATTTTTAATTTGCATAACCTTATCGCCTTCACGCAAGGTATAGCCTTTATATTTAATTTCGTTTTTTTCGTAAGACGGCGGATTAAGCTTTGCCTGCAAAAGCGCATTTATATTTTCAGTTCCTACCTCACCTTTACGGCTTGGGCAAAGCACTTGAATATCCCGTACACTGTCAAGCCCATAGCCTGAAGGTATTCTGTCAGTTACAAGATTTACTATTTTTCCCGCTGCATTATATTTTGAATTTTCCCTAAGTAAAAAGAAATCGGAATCAACGCTGTTATCAAAAACAGGCATCTCGCCGTTTACTACCCTATGAGCATTTGAAACAATTCTACTTTTCATTGCCTGACGAAAAATTTTATCAAGGCTTACAACACCGATTAACTCGCTTTTAATCAAATCAGCAAGTACATTTCCTGCACCGACAGGCGGAAGCTGATTTTTGTCCCCCACCATAATTAAGCGACAGGAAAGCGGCAAAGCGTCCAAAAGCGCTGAAAAGACAGTAACATCAACCATTGAAAGTTCATCAACAATTACTGCATCGCATTCAAGCGGATTTTTAAGATTATGAGCAAAGCTTGGCTCGGTAGCGCCGTCTTTATATTCAACCTCAAGAAGCCTGTGAATGGTCTTAGCCTCTTTACCTGTAAGCTCGGTCATTCTTTTAGCGGCTCTGCCCGTAGGTGCGGCAAGCGCAACATCAAGCCCTCTGTTTTCCATAAGAGTGATAATACCCTTAACCGTCGTTGTTTTACCCGTACCGGGGCCGCCTGTTAAAATAAGAAGTCCTTTATTAACGGCAATTTCAATAGCTTCTCTCTGCTTTTCATCAAAAGTTATATTATTAGTCTTTTCAAAAGCATCAATTTCGGCAGGTGAAATTTCCTTAGGAGCAGGCGGATATTCAATCATAACCTTTATACGCTCGGCAATTGAGGATTCTGCCTCGTAAATTTCAGGCAAAAAGAGGAACGCTTTACCGTCAATATTTTCCTCAACAAGTTGCTTTGCATCAATCGCATTGTCAATCGCAATTTCAGCCTCGTCCTCATTACATTCCAAAAGAAGCATTGCCGGCTTTATAATGCTGTTTCTCGGTAAGCACGTATGGCCGTTAAAAAGATTATGCCTGACAATATATGTAACACCGGCTTGGCACCTGCAATCAAAAGGAGGTGCCTGCTGCATATTCATTGCAATCTCGTCTGCCCTTGCAAAATCAATACTGCCGACAAGAGAGACAAGCGCATAAGGATTTTCGTTGACTATATCGAGCGAATCACTTTTGAGTACGCTGTAAATATCATAAGCTTCCTGCTGATTAAATCCAAGCTCTGCAAGACCGTTCATAACGTCTCTTGCGGCAAATTGCATTTTAAAATCCTTGCTTATCCGCTTAGCTTTAGATTTTGAAATTCCTTTAATTTCAGCAAGGCGCTCAGGCTCGTTTTCAATCACATTAAATGTACTTGAGCCGAATTTTTCCACTATCTTGGTTGCCGTTGCCTCACCTATACCTTTAATAATACCGCTTGCAAGAAAGCGATGCATACCCGAAGCATCGGCAGGGCGACTGCGGGTCAGGCGAACAGATTTAAACTGCCTGCCAAAGTTTGGATGCATAGTCCACTCACCTTGAAAGACAATTTGTTCCCCGACAGTAATATCACCCAAAACGCCCACAACGGTAACAAATTCGTCACCGGTTTTAACCTCGATGACAGCGTAGCCGTTAGCCTCGTTTCTGTAAGTAATGCCCTCAACAACACCTGTTAAATTTTCAAGCTCGTCTGCCATAATTTTCTCCGTTATTTAAGCTTAGCGATAGTGACGCCGTTTTCGCCCTCGCCATATCGACCGAGTCGGTATTCCGACACATTTGGGTGAGTTTTAAGATAATCGGTAACAGCGCTCCTGAGTGCACCCGTACCCTTACCGTGAATAATTCTTATTTCTTCAATATTATTAAGCACACATCTGTCAATAAAAAGTCCGAGTTCGGATAAAGCTTCATCAACAGTTTCCCCTCTCATATCGATTTCCGTTTTAACATCGGCATCTGCACGGGAAGAAGTGCGATATACATTATGTTGTGTTTTAACAGGCTTTTTCTTTGGCTTATCAAGAATCATAATATCCGAAAGCTTAACACGTGTTTTAAGCAAGCCCGATTTAACAAAAACATTATTATTTTTAAACTCAAGAACCTCACCTTCGCCGATACCTTTTATAACAATTCTGTCACCCGGCACGGGATTGCGTGGCAATTTATAGTCATAATCCCAATTATCAGCAAGCTCATTAGGATTAATAAGGTCGTCCATTTCACCCATTTGCGCCTTAACCGCTCGGCGTGTTTTGCGTGCAATTTCAGTCGCATTAGACGATGTCTGTTCTTTTTTCAGTTTATCAAGTTCAAGAAGAAATTGACTTGACTTTCGTTCGGCGGCATCAATAAGCTTTTGCGCCTCACGCTTAGCTTTATCAAGTTCACGAGCCTTAAGAGTTTCTATCTTATCCATCTCAGACTGCGCTTTTTCCTCAATTTTTCTTGCCCTTTCGGTCATTTCCTCGGCAATTTTGCGTTCCTCTTCAAGAGCGTGACGTGAGGCTTCAAGCTTTTCAAGAACAGCTTCAAAGTCACGATTATCGGAACCTACAATTGCCTTAGCATTATCAATAACATCTTGAGTCATACCAAGATGCTTCAAAATAGCAAAAGCGTTTGACCTGCCGGGAACACCTATTAAAAGTTTATAGGTCGGACGGAGCGTTTCAATGTCAAATTCGCAGCAGCCGTTTGTAACACCCGGAGTATCGAGAGCATAAGCTTTAAGTTCGGCATAGTGAGTAGTTGCCGCAATAATTGCTCCCTTTTCTCTAAGCGCTTCAATAATAGATACAGCCAGTGCCGCACCCTCAACCGGGTCAGTACCTGCGCCAAGTTCATCTATTAAAATAAGCGATTTATCATCTGCTTTTTTCATTATATCAATAATATTAACCATATGAGATGAAAAAGTTGAAAGAGATTGCGCAATGCTCTGTTCATCGCCGATATCGACAAGAATATTATTAAACACAGAAACTCTTGACCTATCAGCTACCGGAATAAGAAGCCCGCACATAGTCATCAAAGTTAAAAGCCCGAGCGTTTTAAGCGATACGGTTTTACCGCCTGTATTAGGCCCGGTGATAACAAGTGTATCGTATTCGTCGCCAAGCGCAATATCAGTTGCGACAACCTTTTTAGAGTCAATAAGCGGATGACGTGCCTTTTTAAGACAGATTATGCCCTCGTTATTAAGAATAGGTTTAGTAGCCTTCATTTTATATGCAAGGTGAGCCTTGGCAAAAATAAGATTAAGCCTTATTGCGCTTTCATACGAATGCTTAATCGACTCGGCGAAATCGCCCGATTCAGCCGAAAGTTCATATAAAATTCGCATTATTTCATCTCGCTCTTTACCTTGGAGCACCTTAATGTCATTATTAGCGTCAACAACAGAGGCAGGTTCAATAAAAACGGTTGCGCCTGTTGACGAGGTATCGTGAACAAGACCGGGAACGTTGCCCCTGCATTCAGCCTTAACGGGGACAACAAATCTGCCGTTACGCTGGGTAATAATCGCCTCCTGCAAAAACTGCTGATAATGAGATGAATGAATAAGAGAATCGAGTTTTTCCCTTATTGAGTTTTCTTTTGACCTGATTTTCTTTCTTATGTCAAAAAGAGTTTCCGACGCTTTATCGGCAATTTCCTCCTCGCTGACGATGCAGGATAATATTTTAGTTTCAAGATATTTATTAGAGGTTATGCCTTCAAAAAAGAAATCAAGGCTTGTTTTAACCCCGCTTGAATGGTTGCGCCACTCATCAAGAGTTCTTAATGCACGCAAACAATAAGCAATATCCAAAAGTTCCTTAGGGTTAAGCGAACCGCCTGCTGCCGCCCTGTGAAGAGAATTATTTACATTTTTAAGACCCGAAAATGACGGACCGCCGAAGCGGGCAAGAAGTGAAAATGCGTCCTCTGTTTGCTGCAAAAGCATTTCAACCTCTGCCATATCGCCTGCAGGTTTAAGCCCTCTTGCCAAATCCTTAGCGTCATCGCAGGAGCACTCGGCGGCAAGCTTTTCAAGAATCAAGTCAAGTTCAAGTGTTTTATGGTTTTTATTCATAAGTATTTACCTTTTATAATTTAACTGATTTATAAAATTCAAGAGTGGGTAACCGTTTTTGAATACGTGACAAAACGTATTGCTCGCTTATTTTAGAAAGTAATTCAAGATTTTTCTCACTCAGTGAAAAGGAATATATTTTTTTAGGCTCGGTAAGGCAAATAAACCTTACAGCCGTTATAACATTTTTAGGGCAGGCAATTGCGCCGATTTTTTGACAATTTTCGCAATAAATACAGCCCTCAAGCGTATCAAAATACATAATATCGGTTTCATATGTACCGCAGTTTGCGCAAGCTAAAATATTAGGCATATAACCCGAAAGCGACATCAATCTGAATTCGACCACAGATTTAATCTGAATAATCGCCTTTTCTCCTTTGCAAAGAAGATGAAAAGAATTTAAAATCACACTGAGCATTTCTTCCTCAGGCTGACCTTCATTAGCAAGTTCAAAAGCAAGCTGAGCAAAATACTGCGCAACTGCAAGGCGCTCAATATCCTTTCTCAAATCAAAAAAAACTTCAATAGGATTAGCGCCGTCAACAACATTAGCGTTTTTGCCCTGATAAATTGAAAATTCGCTGTATGCAAAAAGGGAGGTTGAAGCGGCAAGTCTGTTTTTCAGTTGCTTAGCACCTCTTACAAAAGCATTAACAAGCCCATAATCAGCAGTAAGGAGAGTAACTAAACGGTCACTCTCCCCAACTGTCTGCTCTTTTATTACAAGTCCCTTCGTCTTTGCCATTGCGCACTTCCCAATTAATGCCGTAATATTGATTTTCCGTCTGTTTAAATTTTAAATAATCGTCGATTTTACCTGAATTCCAAAAATCATTCCACTCGCTGTTTATCATAAAATATCACCCTTTTTATTTTATACTACGATGATAAATATAAGCGTGTGAAAATTTGGAATTTATTATTTATTGTCTAGACCGAAATTATGAATAAGACCTTCCCTGTTTCTCCAATCTTCTTTAACCTTTACCCAACAGTGAAGATTAACTTTAATTTGGAAAAAACGTTCAAGGTCCTGCCTTGCATAGGTAGAAACTTTTTTAAGCATTGAGCCGTTTTTGCCTATTACCATACCCTTGTGGCTTTCACGCTCGCAATAAATTGTTGCATCTATATCAAGGATATCTTTATCGTCACGCTCACGCATTTTTTCAACCGCTACTGCGATACCGTGAGGAATTTCTTTATCCATTAAGCGAAGTATTTTTTCCCTTATAATTTCAGCCGCAAGCACTCTTTCAGGCTGGTCGGTCAAGGTATCGTCAGGGAAAAAGTGAGGCGATTCAAAAGCAAGCTTATCAAGTTCGTCAATAAGCTCGTCAACATGGTCGCCTTCGGTAGCGCTGACAGGAACGACCGCCGTAAAATCATAAAACGAGGTAAGATAAACAATTCTTTTAAAAAGTTCCTCTTTATCGTTTATCATATCAATTTTATTAATAGCAAGAATAACCGGCATTTTTTGCTTTTTAAACATTTCAAGAAGCTGGAGTTCCTGCTCATTAAGCTCACCTCTCGGCTCTGTCAAAAAAAGGCAAGCATCAACACCGCCTACTGTATCGCCGACTGCTTCGTTCATTTTTTCACCAAGCTTATTATGCGCTTTATGAAATCCGGGTGTATCTGTAAATACAAGCTGAGTTTCGCCTTTAGTAAGCACGCCCATAATCTTAGTTCTTGTGGTTTGCGGTTTTGATGATACTATTGCAATTTTTTGACCGAGCATTTTATTAAGCAATGATGATTTGCCTACATTCGGCTTGCCTACAATAGCTACAAAAGCTGTTTTTGTCATTATTCGTCTCCCATATAGTAGCTGTTATTTCGCTTCCAGCCTATTTGTGTAAGTACGGTTTCTTCCTTTTCACGCATATGTACCGCCTCAAGACCGCCGTTTTCATGGTCATATCCCAAAAGATGAAGCATTGAGTGGACTGTTAAAAATCCGATTTCTCTTTGAAGAGGATGATTATACATTTCAGCCTGCTCAACTGCCTTAGGAACGGAAATAACTATATCGCCCAAAAGCTTAGCGCCTGTATCATGGTTTATATCGTATTCTCCGTTTTCACCGAGAGGAAAAGAAAGAACATCTGTTTCTTTATCGATATTGCGATATTGCTTATTAAGTTCTCTTATTTGCTCGTTATCAACAAAGCGAACACTCACTTCTGCCGAGCCTTCAAAATTTTCAAGTTCTAAAACGGCATGACAGCAACGTCTGATTAACATTCTTATTCCTGTTGGAATTTTAACTGCTTTTTGGTCATTTGAAATTACTACTTTAACTGCGTCCATTGTTCTTATCCTCCTCGTATTTTTGGTAAGCATTAACTATATCCTGCACAAGCTTATGCCTTACAACATCCTTTTTATCAAATTTGCAAATTGCTATATCGTTGACATTGCGAAGAATGTGCATTACTTTTTTTAATCCTGATTTTTTACCGTCAGGCAAATCTATTTGAGTTATATCACCCGTTATAACCATTTTCGAATTAAAGCCCAAACGGGTTAAAAACATTTTCATTTGCTCAGGCGTGGTGTTTTGCGCTTCATCAAGAATAATAAAACTGTCATCAAGAGTTCTGCCTCGCATATAAGCAAGCGGTGCAACCTCAATCGCACCACGTTCCTGATATCTCTGAAAATTTTCAGCTCCGAGCATATCAAAAAGTGCGTCATAAAGCGGTCTTAAATAAGGGTCAACCTTGCTTTGCAAATCACCGGGCAAAAAGCCAAGCTTCTCACCTGCCTCAACAGCCGGACGGGTTAAAATAATCCTATCCACTTCTTTGGCACGAAAAGCCGTAACTGCCATTGCAACGGCAAGATACGTTTTGCCGGTTCCGGCAGGGCCGATACCAAATGTAATTGTATTATTTAATATAGCGTCGCAATACCTTTTTTGACCGAGCGTTTTAGGCTTAATAGGTCTGCCCTTGGACGAAATACAAATCGAACCGCTGCTCATTGACGCTATTTTATCTTCATTGCCCTCATTAACAAGAGTTAAAACATAACGAACATTTTGCTCTGTCAGGCTTTCACCCTTATTAATCATAGCAAGCATTGAACGCAAGGCTCTTGCCGCTTTATCAACATTTTCGACGTCTCCCATAACTTTCAGTTCAGAACCACGTGAAATAATTGAAACGTCATATTCATTTTCAATAAGTTTAACATTTTCATCAAAGCTGCCGAATAGGCTGACTGCCTGTTCCATAGCTTCAAATTCTATAATTTGTTCTGCCATATTTTCGCCTTATTTTTCAACTTCTACTTTTTCAACTTTAATCTTACCGATTCTTCTGTCCTTTACATCCAAAACGGTAAAAACAAGATTATCATATTTAACAGTATGTACCTTTTTATCATCTTCACTCGGCAGATAACCCAAAAGAGTGATAACAAAGCCTGCTATCGTGTCGTAATCGCCGTCGGGGATTTGAATACCAAGCGCTTTTGATACATCGTCAATATCCGCAAAACCGTCAAAAGTGAATGTACTGTCATTAATCTTAGTTATACTTTGCTCTTCCTCACCGTCATATTCATCACAAATATTGCCTACTATGCTTTCCAATATATCCTCCATAGTAACAAGACCGGCTGTGCCGCCGTATTCATCAATAACTATTGCGAGCATAACTCTTGCTTCGGTCATTTTGGCAAAAAGCTTGCCGCAAGGCATAGACTCCGGCACAAAGAGCGGCTTTCTTGTATATGACAAAAGCTTTTCGCCATTTGAAATAGGCTTGCCGACAAATTTAAGCAAATCTTTAACATAAAGCACACCGCAGATACGGTCAAGGTCTTCATCATAAACAGGCAGACGTGAATTGCCGTACTCAATAGCAAGTTCCACGGCTTTTTCAATACTCAAATTGCAATCAAGCGCATTTATATCGATTCTGTGGGTCATTATGTCCCCTGCATCCAAATCGTCAAACTCAAAAATATTATTAATCATTTCTCTTTGATTTTTTTCAAGCTGACCTACCTGTTCATCTTCCTCAACAAGCTGTTTAATCTCATCCTCTGTTGAACTTTCTTTTTTAAACAGATTTTTAAAGGCACTGCCCATATAGGCATATTCCCCCTCAAATTTTAAAATAGTTATTTTTAAATCAAAAAATATTATATAATACTTTTTAGCATTTGTAAAGAGCAATATTTTATGATATAATCATTGCATTAAATATATGCGGAGCAAAGCAATGATTGAAAGAATAAAAGAAGAAAACGTTTGGGATTTTTTAAAAAAAGACGGCAAACCCGTTATGATTTACGGAATGGGAAACGGGGCTGAAAAAATAATTTCAACGCTTAACACCTACCAAATCACAGTAAGCGAGATATTTGCAAGCGATGAATTTGTGAGAGGTCATTCATTTTTAGGCTACAAGGTGCTTAAATACAGCGAAGTTTGCGAAAAATACGATAATTTCAACGTAGTTTTGGCATTTGCAACACACCTTGAAAACGTTATTGAAAACATTAAAAAAATCAACAGTGAGCACAAGGTTTTTGCTCCTGATGTTCCCGTTGCAGGCGGCGGACTTTTTACCAGAGAATATGTTAAAGAACACAATGATGATTTTGATTTTGTTTACGAACATTTAGCAGACGAAAAAAGCAAAAAAGACTATATTGACATACTCAATTTCAAGGTGTCGGGCAAGGTGGATTATCTTTTAAATTCATTTTGTGACAAAGAGAGTATTTATAGGAATATTTTAAAGCTGAACGATAGTGAATCAATCGTTGATTTAGGGGCTTATGACGGCGATACAATAAGAGAATTTACCGCTTACACAAAGGGAAAATACAACAAAATAATTGCGCTTGAGCCTGATGCAAAAAGCTATAAAAAGTTAATCAAAAACACGGCTGAAATGAAGAATTTGGAAACCTATAATATGGGTGCTTGGAACGAAAAAGATACCCTTATTTTTGCAAAGGAGCAGAGCAGAAATTCGCATATTTCGGCAAGCGGAGTACCCGTAAAAGTAACTGATATCGACTCGCTAATTGACTGCCCTGTTACTATGATAAAAATGGATATTGAAGGCTCGGAAATGAAAGCGCTTGACGGTGCAAAAAGAATCATAAAAACATATTTACCAAAGCTTTATGTTTGCGCTTATCACAGAAACGAGGATTTATTTGCACTTGGAAAGAAAATATTAAGTTTAAATGATAAATATATGCTTTATTTCAGGCACAGTGTTTACATTCCTGCATGGGAAAGCAACTTTTATGCCGTAATAAGTTGATAATGTTTTAATTCGATTGACTTAACAATTGTTTTATTATATAATATTCAAAGCGTATTTTTTCAAAGAGTGAGATGAAGCAAATTGACAACTGTATTATATGGTATAATTATTATATTTGCCACTTTTATGGGTGCATATGTAGGTCTTGGCGGAGGAGTAATAATAAAGCCACTTCTTGACCTTATAGGAAAGGACCCTATCAGCATTGTTAATTTTTATTCAGCCTGTGCTGTTTTCAGTATGAGCATAAGTTCTACAATTAAGCATATTAAATCTAAAACGAAAATTGATTTCAAGCTGATTGTTTCATTATCTGTCGGTGCTGTTATAGGCGGAATACTCGGCTCAAGGTTATTTGATTATCTTCTTACATTATTTGACAACAGTAAATTAAAAAGCCTTCAAGGCTTAATTTTAGGCATTTTGCTTGTCGCATCCGTTGTCTATATAAATTTAAAAAATGCAAAAAGCTTCAAGGTTAAAAATCCTATTTGCATTATTCTTGTAGGTCTTGCGCTTGGTTTTATTGCTTCTTTTTTAGGCGTAGGAGGAGGACCGATTAACGTTGCATTTCTTGCTCTTTTCTTCTCAATGACGGTTAAGGAAGCGGCAGTTTACAGCGTAGGCACTATTTTTTTCAGCCAGCTTTCGAAACTTATCACCTTAGGAGTTACTCACACAATACCTGAATTTGACATTGTAACGCTTATTGTTGCAATTGTTTGTGCGGTAGTCGGCGGACTTTTAGGTGCTAAAATGAATAAAAAAGGAAATGAGAAAGTAATTAAAACTGTTTTTACAACAGTTGTTGCCGCAATTGCAGTTGTTAATTTTTACAACGCAGTTGTCGGATTTATAGCATAAAAAATATAAGGGGAAAATTATGGGAAAGAAAAACATTATCTTCTATTTTTCCGACCAGCAGCGCTGGGACACGGTTAATGAAGAGGTAACGCCCAACCTTTGTGCCCTTGCAAAAGAAGGCATAAAGTACGAAAACAACTTCACCTGCCAGCCCGTCTGCGGACCGGCAAGGGCATGCCTGCAAACGGGTGTTTACGCAACGCAATGCGGCTGTTATTGGAACGGTATTCCGCTTCCGAGTGACATTAAACCGCTTGCACATTATTTTAACGAAGCAGGCTATCAAACAGCTTACATAGGTAAATGGCACTTGGCTTCAAACAGGCTTCCGGGTGTCGGATTGCATTGTGAAAGCACTGCAATTCCGAGAGAAAAGCAGGGAGAATATCAATATTTCAGAGGTGCTGATGTTCTTGAATTCACATCTCACGGTTATGACGGCTATATCTTTGACGAAAGCGGTAACAAGCTTGATTTCAAGGGTTACAGGGCTGACTGCATAAATGATTATGCGCTTGAATTTTTAGACAAAAGGGATAAAGACAAGCCGTTTTTTATGTTTGTAAGTCAATTAGAGCCACATCATCAAAACGACCATCACACGTATGAGGGCTACAAGCCGACTGTTGAAAAATACAAAGATTATCCTTTGCCGGATGATTTAACGTTTTTAAAGGGTAATTACAAAGAAATGTATCCCGATTATATTTCTGCAATTAACAGGCTTGACTACAATGTCGGCAGACTTGTTGAAAAGCTTAAGAAACTCGGAATATATGACGATACAATTATCATTTACACATCTGACCATGGCAGTCATTTTAAAACAAGAAATCCGGAATACAAAAGAAGTTGCCACGAAAGCGCAACTCACACTCCTTTGATTATTAAGGGCGGCAAATTTGTCGGCGGAAAGAAAGAAGAAAGGCTTTCATCACTTATTGATTTACCGCCTACGCTTCTTTCTATGGCAAATATTCCTATTCCGAGAACGTATATGGGCGTTGACCTCGGCAAGCAGGTAGACAATCCCGACGACAAGCGTGACTGTGTATTTATACAGATTAGTGAGGCTTCAAATTCACGTGCAGTCAGAACGGACAGATTCAAATATGAAGTGCGTGACGCCGCTATAACAGGCTATGTTCACCATAAATCTAAGGTTTATTTTGAAAATTATCTTTATGATTTGCAAAAAGACCCGAATGAGAAAAACAATCTTATAAAAGATGCAAGGTACGCACATGTAAGGCAGGAGCTTAAGTTTTTACTTTTAAAACAAATGCAAAACGCTCAAGAAGAAGCACCGGTTATTTTGCCGGCAGTAATTAAAAGGAGAAAATAAATGGCTGAAACAAAAAAATATTTAACTATGAAAGAGCGCATTTGCTTTACTGTCGGTGCGTTCGGTCGTTCGGGTATTTATACCCTAATGTCAATGTTCACACTCGTATTTTTCCAAAACGGTGCGGGACTTACATTAAAGCAAGGTACAACAATTATTCTTATCGGACGTGTGTTTGATGCACTTAATGACCCTGTAATGGGTATGATTGTTGACAGAACAAAATCAAAATGGGGCAAAATGAGGCCTTATCTGTTATTTGCTCCTATTCCGATTGCAATAACAACAATTGCTCTTTTCTCTGCCCCGTTTAAAGAGGGTTCGACAGCAGCTTTTGTTTGGGCTCTTGTAACATACATTCTTTGGGGTGTGGCATTTACTGTTCAGGACGTTCCTTTCTGGGGGCTTTCATCAGTAATCACTCCGCTTGAAAGTGAAAGAACATCATTTATCTCTACTGCTCGTTTAGGCTCAACATTCGGCGGAATACTTCCTGCTCTTCTTGTTCCTATTCTTTATCAAAGCAATATGGGTTACACAAAAGGCTTTTTCTTAAGCGGTGTTATTTTTGCACTTTTGGGTTGCGGTCTTTCAATACTCATTTTCTTTGTATCTAAAGAAAGAGTACCTAAGATGGACCATACTCCTTCATTTAAGGAAACATTTGTAGTTCTCGGCAAAAACAGACTTCTCATCATTGTTATTTTCGCCGCAATTTTAGGTTCAACAATGGTAACTGCGAACCAGTGCGCTGACTATATCGGAAACTACATTATTATTCAAAACTATACAAACTTTACCCAAATTTTCCAAGACTTCTTACCGGGCGCTCAATCAACGCTTGTGCCTAATGTTGACGCAGCAGCTGCTTACGACTTTTGGATTCCTCGTGGAACTATCGTAACAACTCTTACGGTCGCAATCGGTGTAGGTATGGTGCCTGCAATGGCTATCTTCCCTATGCTCAGAAAGAAGTTTTCGCTCAAGCAAATCTACATCGGCTCGGCATTATTCGGTCTTGTAGTACACGCTCTTTGCTATGTTGTTATGGCTCATGACGTTACAAAGGCTAATATCTATGTTCTTTGGGTATTCTTATTCCTTATGGGTCTTCCGCTCGGCATTTACAACGTTATCACCTATGCGCTCATTGCCGATTCTGTTGACTATCTTGAATGGAAAACAGGTGAAAGACAGGAGGGTGTTTGCTTTGCATTCCAAACATTCCTTTCAAAGGTTAATGCCGCTGTTGCAACCTTTGTATTCGGTCAAATCCTTGACGGCACCGACTTTAAGGCAGTTGACAAATCACTTGTTGACAATGCAGGCAGACAGATTTTCTTCCAGCAATCGGTTGATACTCAAAAGATGCTTTTAGCACTTGTTACAATCGTTCCTGCTGTCGGCTTCCTTCTCACAATCATTCCGATGTTCTTTAATAATTACACAGGTAAGGTTAAGGAACAAGCTCAAAAGGAGCTTGAGGAAAAACGTGAAAAACTCATGGCTAACAGCAAAAATCAATAAAGCTTTGAATAAAATTCAATAAAACCGTAAAATTATAAAAGGAATTGAAATTCATACTTAATGCGCTTTTCAATTCCTTTTATTTAATGTTCACCAAGTTATCGCTTTAAAGTGCTACTGCGGTGGCTTGATAAATATTTTTAATTAATGTATAATAAACGTATTATTCTATATTTTGATTGGAGACAATTATGACTGAGAAAAAGAGAGGAAGTTTCTCAGGCTCTATCGGTTTTGTTCTTGCAGCGGCAGGAAGTGCGGTAGGACTTGGAAACATTTGGCGATTTCCCTATTTAGCGGCAAAGGATAACGGTGGCTTATTTATTTTCTGTTATCTGATTTTGGTAGTTACATTTGGTTTTACTCTTCTTATAACCGAAATTGCAATAGGAAGAAAAACAAAGCAAAGTCCGCTTACGGCTTACGGAAAAATCAATAAGAAATTCGGATTTTTGGGTTCACTTGCAACGCTCGTACCAATAATTATTTTACCTTATTACTGTGCTATCGGCGGTTGGGTATTTAAGTATTTCATAGATTTTATTTCCGGCAAAGGTACGCTTGCGGCGCAAGACGGCTATTTCAGCAACTTTATTTCAGGCAAAAGTGAGCCTATAATTTGGCTTTTGGTATTCATTGCCGCAACGGCAGGTGTTGTACTCGGCGGTGTTGACAAGGGTATTGAAAAAATGGGCAAAATTCTTATGCCGATACTTGTTATTCTTATTATAGGAATTTCTGTTTTTTCACTTACTCTTAAATATACAGACGAAGCAACAGGAATCACAAGAACAGGACTTCAAGGATTAAAGCTTTATTTAATTCCTAATTTTAAGGGAGTTACATTTAAGCAATTTTTCTTGGTAATTATGGATGCTATGGGCCAGTTGTTCTATTCAATCAGCGTTGCCATGGGTATTATGGTTGCTTACGGCTCATACGTTCCTGACAAAACCAATATCAACAAATCAATTAACCAAATTGAAATTTTTGACACTGTAGTTGCTATACTTGCCGGCCTTATGATTGTCCCTGCTGTTTACGTATTTGCAGGAACAGAGGGTATGAGCGCCGGACCGGGACTTATGTTCATTTCGCTTCCTAAAGTATTTAATCAAATGGGCAAAGTCGGAACAGTTATAGGCATAGTTTTCTTCTTAATGGTTATTTTTGCAGCGGTATCATCCTCTGTATCAATTATGGAAGCTATTGTTGCAAGTATTATGGACAAATTCAAATTGAGCAGAAAAAAGAGTTCTGTTCTTGTTACGGTTTATACTGTTATTTTCGGCATAATAATTTGCCTTGGATACAACGTATTCTACTTTGAACTAAAGCTTCCTACCGGTGCTGTAGGTCAAATTCTTGATGTCTTTGACTACGTCAGCAACAATATTCTTATGCCGATTGTTGCAATTTTCACATGTATTCTTATCGGTTGGGTTGCAAAGCCAAAAACCGTTATTGATGAGGTTACAAAAAACGGAGAGAAATTTGGCAGAAAATATATCTATATAGGTATGGTAAAGGTTGTTGCTCCTGTGCTTCTTGCTGTACTCTTGCTCCAAGCACTCGGTGTATTTTAAAATTGCACAAAAAACGAACAAAAATTAACTGTAATAAAGTATTAGAAAGTGTCCTAATTTGGGCACTTTCTTTTTTTGCCGTTACATTAGTTTCATAAATATTTTTATATATTTTCAACAGAATTACAAATAACATCTTGAATTTTCATTTATTAATGTTAATATTAATATAGAGTGAGTGGCTACTCACTCAGTAAATTTTCATAAAAAGGGGTAAATGAAAATGAATGAATACATTGAAAATGTAATCAAAACCGTTGAAAGAAGAGATAATGCAAAACCGGAATACATACAGTGTGTTAAGGAAGTTTTTCGTTCGCTTGAAAAAGTAATCGAGCAGCACCCGGAATATGTTGAAGATGATTTGCTTACAAGAATGGCTGAACCGGACAGACTTATTACATTCCGTGTTGCTTGGGTTGACGACGCCGGAAAAACACAAATTAACAGAGGTTATCGTGTTCAGTTTAATTCAAGCATCGGTCCTTACAAAGGCGGATTGCGTTTTCATCCAAGCGTAAACAGTTCTATTATGTATTTCCTCGGATTTGAGCAAACATTTAAAAACTCGCTTACAGGCTTACCTATGGGTGGCGCAAAGGGCGGCTCCGACTTCGACCCGAGAGGAAAGAGCAAAGGCGAAATTATGAGATTTTGCCAAGCGTTTATGACAGAACTTTATCGTCACATAGGACCTAACGTTGACGTCCCGGCAGGTGATATCGGCGTCGGTGCTCGTGAAATAGGCTTTTTATTCGGTCAATACAAAAGAATATCTGACGCATTTGAAAACGGCGTTATAACGGGCAAGGGGCTTTCCTACGGCGGTTCGCTTATAAGACCTGAGGCTACGGGTTACGGTGCAGTTTATTATCTTTGTGAGGTTTTAAAGCACGAGAATGACAAGCTAAAAGGCAAAACAGTTGCAGTTTCGGGATTCGGCAACGTAGCTTGGGGTGCTTGCAAAAAGCTTGCCGAGCTTGGCGCAATTCCTGTTACAATTTCAGGTCCTGACGGATATATTTACGATAAGGACGGAATTATTACCGAGGAAAAAATAAACTTTTTACTTGAAATGCGTGCCTCCGGCAGAGACAGATGTGAGGATTATGCCGACAAATTCGGTGTTCCTTTTTATAAAGATCAAAAGCCGTGGAGCGTTAAGGTAGACGTAGCAATGCCTTGCGCAACTCAAAATGAAATCGGTATTAAAGAGGCTAAGCAAATCATTGCAAACGGCACAAAATACTACATTGAGGTTGCAAATATGCCGACAACAGAGGAAGCGCTCAATTATCTTTCGGATATGGACGGTGTTATTGTTGCTCCGTCAAAGGCTGTTAATGCGGGCGGTGTTTGCGTTTCAGGTCTTGAAATGAGCCAAAACAGTCAAAGACTTTCTTGGACGGCAGAAGAGGTTGATGAAAAGCTCCACAATGCTATGATCAACATTCACAAACATTCCGTTGAAGCTGCCGAGAAATATGGCCTTGGCTACAACCTTGTTGCCGGCGCCAACATTGCAGGCTTTGAAAAGGTTGCAGAAGCCATGATGGCTCAGGGTATTTATTAATGATGAAAAATAATAAATAACTGATTGCGGGCGACCAATGGTCGCCCCTACACTACGTCGAAAGAAATTCCGTGTTTGAATGAATTTTTGCAAAATTCACAATAAACACTCCATTCCTTTCTCCTTTTCCCCAAAAAGCTCACGCTTTTCGGGGACCCCGATTAAAAATCCGCATAAAAACAGGACTGCAAAAAACAATCGCAGTCCTGTTACTTTTTTATCCTTATTCAGCCTTGCAAGCATCAAGTGCCTTTGTGATAGCCTCTTTATCCATATTTTGACCGATAAATACAATTTTGTTAACCCTGTCACCGTACTTTTCGTCCCAAGCGGCAGCGATATCAGGATTCATTGCAAGGATTTGCTCTTGCTGATGCTTTGGCATACAAGCAATCCATTTACCGTCGTCCGTTGCGGTTTTCTGCTTACCGCTTTGTTCGAAAATATAAGCTGTTTGAGGGTCATTTTCAATCCAGAAAAGTCCCTTTGCTCTGATAACCTCTTTAGGATAGTGAGCAAAAACAAAGTTTTCAAACTTCTTTTGGTCAAGCGGAGGAAGCGACTCGTAAACGAATGTGCCGATACCGTATTCCTCGCTCTCGCCTTCCTCTTCGTTTTCTTCTTCACCCTCCATAGCCTTAAGCCAGCCCGGTGAATTGAGAATTTTCTCATAATCAAAACTTTCTGTTGAAAGAATATCGGAAACAGGAACGTCACCGAAAGTTGCTTCAATAATCTTAGCCTCAGGCTGTAAGGTTTTAATAACCTTAAGGACCTTTGCCTTATCCTCGTCACTGATTTGGTCAACCTTATTGAGAACGATTGTTGTGCAATATTCAATCTGTTCTACAAGAAGATTTTCGATATCGTCCTCGTCCTTGTCCTCTTTAAGAAGAGCGTCACCCGAAAGAAATTCGTCAACCATTCTAAGAGAGTCAACAACCGTAACGATATTATCAAGATAACAAACTGCAGGAAGTTCACTTCTCGGATCTGTGCCGTCAAGCATACAAATTGAGCCTGCAATAGGACCCGGCTCGCAAATACCGCTTGCCTCGATAAGAATATAATCAAATCTGCCGCTTGTTGCAAGCTGAATAATCTGCTTCATAAGGTCAACCTTAAGTGTGCAACAAATACAGCCGTTTGAAAGCGGAACAAGATTTTCGTCCTTTTGAGTAACATTACCGCCCTTGGCGATAAGAGAAGCGTCAATATTAACTTCACCGATATCATTAACAATAACAGCTACCTTATATCCCTCTTGATTTGCAAGAACGTGATTAAGAAGAGTAGTTTTGCCTGCTCCGAGATAACCTGTTAAAAGAGTAACGGGAATTTGTTTTTTCTTATTTACCATTTTTAACATCTCCTTTATTTTTACAAGAATATAATAACACCCTTGTCAAGTGCTTTCTATCATATTTTGTTAACAAAAGACATTGATAAAGTGGCTAAAGCACGCCGTTTGTTTTAAAATTTCAAACAATTCATAAGACAAAGGAATATTCTTATCAAAACACAATCAAATAATAACATTCATAGAAAAGAGGATTGAACATAATGTTCAATCCTCTTTTGGCGCTTTTCGCCTACTTTCTCAAAGTCTTTTAAGCATCACTATTTTTCTATTTATCCGCAGAATCGTTATCTCCCCTGCCCTTAATTTTTTCAATAAGCTTTTTTAAACTTAATGTAATCGCAATGCAAAGCGGAAAATACGGAGTAAACGGACCTGCCCAAAATACCAAATAAGCGCTTGCAACGCCCATTGCCCATTTTGATTTAAACACAAAATAAAGGATATATCCGAGCCAAACGGGAGCATACATCAAAACAACAACTATAGCAAAAAGCGCAAGTGTATGCCAATCCTTGCACTCGCTCCACACCCATTTGCAAAAATTAATAAATTTATTTTTCAGCTTTTCAAACAACTTTTTCGTAACCGTAACCTCGTAATGTTTTTTTTATTAGTATTAAAAGAATAGCAGGAAATAATACGATTGTCAATATATGTATAAACAGACAATGCAAAGATTATCATAAAAAATATACGCTTGATAACAAAATTGATTTATAAACATAAATCAAAACACCTTTCAAGCCGCAGTGCCGAAAGGTGTTTTTATTATATATTATTTTTTTGCTTTTTGACTTTGAGTAAACCAAAGGGCCACGCTTAAGGAAATTCCGCCAATTAAATTGCCGATAGTTACGGGAAGTTCATTAGTAATAAAAAAGTTAAACCAATTAAGACCTTTCGCTTCTACGCCGTATTCCTTAAGTGCCATAATGCCCGCAGGGATATAAAACATATTTGCAACGCTATGTTCAAAGCCGCTGATTACAAAGACCATAATCGGCATAAACAAAGCGACAATTTTGCCTGCTGCACTCTTTGTCGTCATTGACATCCAAACAGCTGAGCAAACCAAAACATTACACAAAATGCCTCTGATTATTGCGTCGCCAAAACCTATTTCGCATTTTTTAGTAGCAATATCAACTATATTCTGCGCAAGCGCACCGTCGAAAGCAGACAATGTATGCCCGTATACCGCCATCAAAGCCACAAGAATACTTCCAACGAGATTTCCGATATAAACAATTATTAATGTTCTGATGAATTTAAGCACATTTGCTTTTCTTTCAAGCACTGATATTGTGATTAGGCAATCGCCCGTGAAAAGCTCAGCACCGACTGCGACAACCATTGCAAGGCCTGCCGGAAAGACAACACTTTGAATCAACTTTGCAAACGACGAATTTTCAATCATACAAGACGCAACGGAGGAACTAAGCCCGCCGAACGCAATAAACATACCTGCAAGAATAGCCAAAATAAAGCATTTTGCAATATTCATATTGCATTTGTTATAACCGATTTCTATGTAATTATGCTCAATTTCTTTTGAAGTTATCATATAAGCCCTTTCGAATAAAGGTTCATTAATTTTGCTATTACATTATAAACAATTTTTCTTTCAATATCAACAGTTTTATTTTTCAAAAGTTAATCAAATCAATCTTCCTTTCGGTTTGTTCTCGGTGTTTCTTTCACCATCAGAATTTTGAATTTTCGGCTTTTCTCGACTTCCGACAGGTCAATACAAAAAGAAGCCGACACAATTAAGTGTCAACTTCCGATTACTGATTTTGGGCATAAAAATAGCACCTTACAAAAATGTAAATTGCTTTAATTTTTTTGTTGCCACAACGGTTTATATAATCCATTTACAACAAGATTATCAAAATTTTTCACATAAAACTCTCGTTCTGCATCATATTCCTCAGGTGACATATCATCTCGCCACCAAGGATTTTTTTTCATTTCCAATGATGCCCAATTAGACGCATTATTCAAATTCAATCAATCCTTTCGTGAAATCTCGTATTGCATTTTCAACTATAAGTGTTTCTCTATAATATGTTCTTTCCCCTGGTGTATATTCGCCTCTCCTTACCTTTGAATTAATTTCATCTAATTCCTTGGAATATAATGTATCAAAGAAAGGTGTAGGTCTAATAATTCCATTGCTTTCAATAACAGATATTGTTCCATCATATCTTGAAATAGCAAACATATTTATACAATTATCAGCTGATAAAGTTAGTAAATCTGCCTCACTAAAATTAGCAGGTGAATTATGGTTATGAACAAATGCATAACTGCCTTTATTATTTTTCACAAAATCCCAAAAGCCATCTCAACCAACTTCCATTGGTTGCCCTAATTCTGTATATGCTATATCACCTGTTTTCAAATCAATTAATATAAGATGTTCGTTTCCATCTAAATATCCTGTTTCGGCAACATTTTTACAAGCATTAGACAAACACTCATTAATCTTATTTGACTTATCTTTAAGTAATACTTTATATTGTGCTTGCGCATTATATTTTAATAATTCATTACTATATGGAGATTTTGCACCTACCTCTATTATAGTATTCTTCTTAGTTTTGTCAACGAATAAATTCTCCCACTCTCTGTAGGTCATATCAGCAGGAACATAATAGGTTTTGCCGTCATCGTTCTTTGCAGCTCTCATTGAGCCATTGTCAAAAAGGTCAGAATACTCATCATCAAAGTATGGTACGGTTACGCTCCTACACCTTGAATGAAGCGGCGGCGCTGTTGCGCCATGCCTTGTGTCTATATAAACAGAAAATAAATATCGGGGTCCCCAAAAAGCGTAAACTTTTTGGGGAAAGGAGTGAATTGTGCGAAGCACAAGAGACACGTGGCTCCAAATTCACTTGTGAATTTGGGAGAAACAGTACAGTGTACTGTTTCGTAGCAAGTGATAACTAAAGTGTTTTCAACGTCGTCGAGGGGCGAACTTTGTTCGCCTTATTCGGGCGATTGATAATCGCCCCTACGATACGTCGAAAGAAATTCCGTGTTTGAATAAATTTTTGCAAAATTTATAATAAACACTCCATTCTTTTCTCCTCTCCCCAAAAAGCTTACGCTTTTCGGGGACCCCGAATGGAATTTCGTTTTATAGCACGGTGCGTTTTAACCACTTTATCGACAGTCTGAATAAGCCTCCTTTTGCAAGGAGGCTTATCGTTTATTTTACATATTGAAGCTGAAGCTGACCTTTTGAGTTAAATGAGGTCTTGATTTTCTTTGTTGCCTTCTGTCCGTCCTTGAATTTAACAGTAATTGTGATTGTATCGCTTGGCAAATCCTCATATTTTAAATCAGGATTTTTAAGAAGTGCATTACTTGCGCCGTTTGCATAATAAATGACATCTTGAATTTTATCGCCGTTTCGATAAGTTTTGGCAGTAAACTTTTTACAATCGCTCTTTAAAAGCTTAAAATAATATTTTTTTGGAGCCAAAAGAAGCTGATTTTCATTTTTGTAATCATTCTTGTCTGAATAATAAATTCCGTAATCTTTAGCATCTTGCGATTTTCCGTTAAAATATTTTGATAAATCCTTGTACTTTGCGAGATAGTTGTAAAACTCTCTGTCTTTGTTTTCGTACTTATCGTGATAAAGTTTATTTTCTTCATCGGTAAGCGGAATTTCAACATAGTACTTGCCCTCATCAATAAGCTTATTTTGAAGCGGTATATCAAAATAATTAAATGTTCCGTTTTCACTTTCAAAAGTCGCCTCGGACACATTATCCGCATTAATTCCAAAGCCCGATTCACTGCTTGTTTCTACAGCCAAATTACCGTCACTTTCTGTATTAACTTTGATATAAAAATTTTCGATTGTTGAAATATCATCATTTTCAAGTGTAATATTTTTACTTTTATTTCCGTTTTTATCCTGCGCATAAGCGACGATATTGAAGCTATGGCTTGAAAGCTTTGCATTTGACGTTTGAGAGGTGACGGGAGTATTATCTCTCGTCATACCGTAAGTGCCAACACCTGCAAGCACGGCAAGTGCAAGGGTACAGCTAAGTGCAGGCTTAAGAAACGATTTAGCGCTTTTTCTTTTCGGTTCTTCAATTTTCGCTTGAAGTCTGGTTTTCATATACACATCAGGTTTAATATCATCTATGGCTTCTTTTATAATCTTTTTTTCGTCAGTCATTGCTATATTCCTCCAATTCGTTTTTTAACAGTTCTCTGCCCCTTTTAAGCCTCATTTTAACATTAGACTTAGAAAGAGAAAGTGTGTTTGCTATCATTTCAACCGTGTAATCCTCGTAATAAAAGAGGTAAAGGACTGTTTTATATTTTGAATCAAGCTTTAAAAGCTTATTTCTCACGTCAAGCTTTTTATCATCAAAAATTTCTTCACCCAAAATTTCATCATTTAACGGCAGAGTTTTTCGCCTTGACGATTTTAAAAAGTCCTTGCACTGATTAGTTGTTGTTTTGATAAGCCACGCTTTTTTATGCTCGCTGTCCTTAAAAGAGGGGCTTTTATACAACAGTTTAATGAAAACCTCTTGCAAAACATCCTCGCTCTCATCTTTATCTGCTGTATGTAAGTAGGCAATTTTATAGAGCATATCGGCATACAAATCGTAAGCCGTATTAAACTCGTTTTCTTTTTCTTTATCCAAGCCTATTCCCCCTTTCACACATAACACGATTCAAAGCCTTATAAAGTCACAAAAAATAAAAAGTAAAAATAAGTAAAAATAAAAGGTCGGAAAATCCGACCTTTTAAAATTAAAACAATAAAATTATTTAGCAGTAGTTGTTGCATCTACAAACCAGCCGTTAAGAGTGAAGCAGTTTGAAAGTTTTTTCTCACTAAACGATTTACAAAATTCATAGCCTGCGCCGCCCTCACAACGTGACGGTGTGATTTTGCCGTTTGCAAGTGCTTTATAAACATTATCAACACTTTCTTTAATTGCTTTTTCCTCATCTGTGCCGTCTGCAAGACCGTCAACATAAATGCCGTCTGTTGAGCAGTTAGCCGCAATAACAGTACCGCCGTTGAAATCCTTAAGGCAATCCTGAACAGCCTCGCTGTAATTCTTAACTACAGCGTAAGCCTGGTCACTGTGAGATACTCCTGCCGCAACAACGCTTGGGCTTGCATCAAACTTATACTTAGCCGTATAAGCCGATTCTTCCTTATCATTGCCACCTGCAAATACAAGAGTTACACCCTCGTCAAACATTTTTTCAACGATTGAAGCATAGCGGTCAACCATATCAAATGATGTATTCCAATAATATTCGTTTTCAATAGCAATGCCTGTACCTACGCCGTAGGAGTCTTTATTTTCCCAATGAGAGAACATATAACCCTCTTTAGGAACAGCCGCACTAAGCTCGACCTTATCGCCCTCAACATAGTAGCCGTCACCTGTTGATTCGCCGTTTCCGCCCTCACCTGTTACAACTTTAACTTCAAAGGTAGGAGTATCACTTTGTTTATATACAGGGACAAGCTTAACATCCTTATTTGTTACATTAACCTTAGTTGATCTAGAATTAACGTCCTCAACAGCGTCTTTGTCATCAGTTTCCCAATGGTCAAATACTGTATAAGGTGTAGTAGGAGCAGGAGCAGTAACGTCAACGCTTGTATTTTCAGAAACATACTGCTGAGAATATACGCTCTTGCCGTCTGCGCCAAGCACCTGAACGTCATACTGAGCACCCTCAGCATCCTTATATGTAGCTGTAATTGTGCAATCACATTTTTCAACAAGAAGATTCATTGACGATTTAGTCTTAGATGAAATATTAACCTTTTTATCTTTAACACCGTCTGTATTGCTCTTGGTAACCCACTTATCAAAAACCTTTCCCTTAGGAGCAGGGTCAGCGGTAACGGTTACGTTAGAGCCTTCTTTATATGTACCGCTTCCGATACCGTTTTCAACCTTAACAGTGAAAACTTCTTTATTTTTAACTTCACTTGCTTTCTTATAGCAAGCGGTAAGAGTAAAGCCGTAGTTATAGTTAAGAAGCGGTGAATCGTAATCAGCCCAATCAAGAGTAACGGGAATACCGAGTTCATTAGCCGCTGCAGCCGCACCTTGAGCAAAGCCTGCACCGTAATTAGCAGAATCATCGCTGTTATACTGACCGAAATAGCCGAGCCTTGTATTGCCGTTTTTAACAGCAATATAGCCTGCGAGATAACCGCTTTGAAGATTATCAAACGTAACACACATTACATTAGAAATATAACGGTCAGTCTTATCACTTTCGGAATGAGGAATTCCGTCAACCAAAACAAAATTAAGTTCAGGGAATGAGCTTGCAATTTCATATGCAATAACCTCAAATTTTTCACCGGGGAAAACGATATATTTAGCGCCGTTATCCTGTGCAAGTTTAACATATTTTTCAACATTATCGCTTGTAAGTTCACCGTTTTCATCAAGAACAGGCTGATAATAGCGAGCAGTCATTTTATTATCGTTTGCATAGGAATTAACACCGTCCCATGCGCTTTGATTATAGCCCTTATCATTAACGGCGCCGCCGTCGGTAATAAGAACAATATCGTTAGTTATTTGCTTTTGCTTAGTACAGCCTGCCATAGCGAAAACTCCGCTTACAACAAGGACAATGCAAAGAAGCACCGAAATTGCCTTTTTCATAGCTTTCCTCCAAAAAAGAAAAAATGTTCCTAAATATAATAACAAATATATCCAAATAATGCAATAGCAATATTGATTTAAAAGATAAAAAACATTATAATAATTAATATAATAATAGCATAATAACAGCAAAGGAACTTTTAATATGGAAAATTTGCAATATAAAGATGATAAACTTTGTATACTCGACCAAAGACTTTTACCTAACGAGGAAAAGTGGATAGAAATTAAAAATAAAGAGCAAGCCTTTGACGCTATTAAAGATTTGGCAGAGGAGCACCGGCAATCGGGATATTTGCGGGATATTGCATGGCGCTTTTTTCTAAAGATAATGATATATATGCGCTAAAAAAATATCTTGACTCCTCCCGCCCTACCGCTGTTAATTTAAGCTGGGCAACGGCAAGAATTGTCAAGGCTTATGAAAGCGGTAAAAATCTTTTAGACGAGGCGATTGCCATTCACAAAGAGGACATAGAAATGTGCAAAAGGATAAGCGAATACGGCTTATCACTATTAAATGACGGCGACACAATACTTACACATTGCAACGCAGGAGAGCTTGCAACAAGCAAATACGGAACGGGATTGGGTCCGCTGATTTTAGGCAAGGAAAAGGGTTATAATTTCAAGGTTTATTCAGACGAAACAAGACCGCTTTTGCAGGGTGCAAGGCTGACGTCTTATGAACTTGAAAAGGCAGGGATTGACGTAACCGTTATATGCGACAATATGGCGGGCTTTGTAATGAAAAAGGGGCTTATTAACGCTGTGCTTGTCGGCTGTGACAGGGTTGCGGCAAACGGCGACGTCGCAAACAAAATAGGTACAAGTTCAGTTGCCGTGCTTGCAAAATATTACGGCATTCCCTTTTATGTTTTAGGGCCTTATTCGACCGTTGACTTTGACTGCAAAACAGGCGACGACATTAAAATAGAAATGCGTGACGGCGACGAGATTAAGAAAAAATATTTTGAAAAGCCGACTGCGCTTGAAGAAACAAAATGCTTAAATCCTGCATTTGACGTGACTGATAATTCGCTTATCACGGCGATAATTACGGACAAAGGAATTGCAAAAGCGCCTTATGACAAAAGCTTAAAGGAGTTACTTAAATGATTAGATTTTTCGGCGGCAAGGTATTGGCATTAAACGGCAATTTTGATATAACAAATGACGAGGTTTGGATTGACGGAAACAAGATAGTCTATGTCGGTCCTAAAAAAGACGTAGAAAAATTTGAAAGAGAAATCAATTTAAACGGTAATCTTTTAATGCCTACCTTTAAGAATGCACACACTCACAGTGCAATGACCTTTGGCAGAAGCTTCAGCGACGATTTGCCGCTTGATAAATGGCTTAATGACAAGATATTTCCTATTGAGGCAAAGCTTGAAAGTAAGGATATCTATAAACTTTCAAAACTCGCATTTCTTGAATATTTAACAAGCGGAACAAGCGCCTGCTTTGATATGTATTATTTCCCCGAAAGTATGGCAAAAGCAAGCGTTGATTTCGGTTTCAGAACGGTTATGTGCGGTGCGGTAAACAATTTCAAAGAGTCTGTTGAAAAGCTTGAGGAATACTACAATGCCTACAATAATTACAACGAGCTTATCAGCTACAAATTAGGCTTTCACGCTGAATATACCACCAAAAGAGAAATTCTTGAAGGCATAAGCGAGCTTGCACAAAAATACAAAGCGCCTGTATTTACCCATTCAAGCGAAACAAAAAGCGAGGTTGAGGGTTGCATTGAAAGATACGGCAAAACTCCGACGGAGCTTTTTGAGGAATTGGGCTTATGGAACTACGGCGGCGGTGGCTACCACAGTGTATGGCTCAGCGACAACGATATGCAAATTTACAAAAAGCGTGGACTATGGGCAGTTATCAATGCAGGCTCAAATGCAAAGCTTGCCTCAGGTATTGCCGACGTTCAAAAAATGAGCAATTTAGGGCTTAACCTTGCAGTCGGTACGGACGGTCCAAGCTCAAACAATGCACTTGATATGTTTAGAGAAATGTATCTTATCAGCATTTTGCAAAAGCTAAAGCACAACGATGCGGCGGCTATGGACGCAAACGAGATACTCAAGGCAGCAACGGTCGGCTCGGCAAGATGTATGGGCCTTGATAATTGCGACTGCATTGCCGAGGGCAAGCTTGCCGATTTAACGGTCATTGACCTTAACAGGCCGAATATGCAGCCGATTAACAACATCACTAAAAATCTTGTTTATTCAGGCTCAAAAGACGACGTTAAAATAACTGTGATAAACGGCAAAATACTTTATGAAAACGGCGAATTTGTGAATATTGATAAGGAAGAAATATATTTCAACGCTCAAGAAGTAACAAACAGATTAAAATAATAAGGACATAAAAAAGGGATATCACACTAAAAATGTGATATCCCTAAAATTTTATTTTTCGTCCTTATCTTTTTTCTTCTTTGTGCTTGTGAGCTTATTGAGAAGGTATGTCACAAGAACTACAACGCCGATTACAATGAAGATACCGAGCATACCGAAAAGCACAACGGGAAGTGACGTTTTCCAGCTATCTGCATAAATTGTAACTTTCATCAAAAACGCCATAAGGGTTACTGCTAAATTATACATATATTACCCTCCTATCAAGATACAAGTGTCAGGATAAGACCGCCTGCGATAACGGAAGCAATCTGACCTGAAACATTTACTGAAATTGACTGCATAAGAAGGAAGTTTTGATTATCTTCTTTAAGTCCCATTTGGTTTACAACACGGCCGCTCATTGGGAATGCCGAAATACCTGCCGCACCAATCATAGGATTGATTTTCTTATCCTTTGGTAAGAAAAGATTGAGGAACTTCGCAAAAACAACGCCGCCGATAGTATCAAATACGAATGCAACAAGTCCAAGGCCGAGAATAAGAAGAGTTGCCGGTTGAACAAACTCTTTATAGTGCATCTGACCTGCTACGGTGATACCAAGAAGAATTGTAATTATATTAGCAAATGAATTTTGAGCAGTTTCAGAAAGATTATTAAGAACGCCGCATTCTCTGATAAGGTTACCAAACATAAGGAAGCCAACAAGAGCTACCGACTTAGGAGCCACAAGGCCTGCGATAACCGTAACAACGATTGGGAAAAGAATTTTAGTAGTCTTAGAAACGTCGCCAGGGTTATATTTCATTCTGATTAAACGTTCTTTTTTAGATGTAACAGCCTTAATAACAGGCGGCTGAACAATAGGAACAAGAGCCATATAGGAATATGCGGCAACCATAATTGCGCCGATATACTTAGAGCCGAGTTCGTTTGCAACGAAAATTGACGTAGGGCCGTCGGCAGCACCGATAATAGCGATAGAAGCGGCATCGTTTACGTCAAAGAAGAAGCTTGCTACAAAGAAGGTAAAGAAAATACCGAACTGAGCAGCAGCACCGAAGAGCATAAGCCACGGATTTTTAAGAAGCGGGCCGAAATCAATCATTGCGCCGATACCTATAAACAGCAAAAGCGGGAAAAGCTCATTTGCTATACCTGAATCATAAAGCACACTGATAGGCCCTGCCTCAGCACCGGGTTGAGTAATTGCGCCTGACCAAGGAAGGTTTACCAAAATAGTGCCAAAGCCCATTGGTAAAAGAAGTGTCGGTTCCATCTGTTTTGCGATTGCAAGATAAATGAGAAGCCCGCCGACTGCCCACATAAGCACCATTTGCCATTTTGTTTCGCCTATATTGGAAAACAAATTAGCAAATTCCTGCAAAACAGATACTTTTAAAAGTAGTGTTTCCATATTTTTCTCCTTAAATTAAATTGAAAATAAAAATAACGACACCTTTATCGCAATCGATAAAAGTCTCGTTATAACTGAAAAATGTTCAGCAATGCACAGACCGGGTTTCCCGTCATGACGACCTATGCAACATTTGCAAAAAGCAAATGCTAACTACTCCCTTTTTTCGAAAAGATTATAATATAAAAAAATACAATTGTCAACCAAATATTATTTTGCCTTTGTTTCACAATAAAGGCAACGATATGTTCCGATATCGTCGGTAAGAGTAAAAATATGGTCAATATCCTCATTATTGCAAATGCAACGAGGGTTTGAGCATTTTATAACATTTGTAAGAGTTTTTGGAAGCGAAAGAGTTTTTTTCTCAACGCTTTTACCGTTTTTGATTACATTAACGGTAATATTTTTATCAATATAGCAAAGCACATCAAGATTGATATCAATAAGTTCATTAATCTTAATTATATCCTTTGCACCCATTTTTTCGCTTTTTGCGTTTTGAATAATAGCGACCTGACATTTAAGCTTATCAAGACGGAGCGTATTATAAACCTCCATACCTTTTCCTGCCGTAATATGGTCAAAAACAATACCGTTTTCTATTTCATCAATTTTCATTTGATTGTACCTGCCCATTCAAGAAGAGTTTTAATAAGCGCCATTCTTACATATTTGCCATTGAGCGCTTGAACAAAATATTTAGCCCTTGGGTCATCGTCAACCTCTGTTGCGATTTCGTTAACTCTCGGAAGAGGGTGCATAATTGTCAAGTCCTCTTTAGCCGTTTTAAGTTTGTCAAGGTCAAGAATAAATGAATCCTTAACTTTAAGATATTCATCTTCGGAGAAGAAACGTTCACGCTGAACACGAGTCATATAAAGCACGTCAAGCTCCGACATAGCCTCCTCCATAGTTTCAACCTCTTTATATTCACTGCCCGATTTATCGAGAATATTCGTCTTAATATAATCAGGAAGTGCAAGTTCCTTAGGGGCAATAAGAACAAATTTAACATTCTTATATCTTGTCATAGCTTTGATAAGAGAATGAACGGTTCTGCCGAACTTAAGGTCGCCGCAAAGACCTATTGTCATATTATCAAGCCTGCCCTTTTCTCTGAAAATAGTTAAAAGGTCGGTAAGAGTTTGAGTCGGGTGAGAATGACCGCCGTCACCTGCATTAATAATAGGTACGCCGCTTTTAAAGCTTGCTACTCTCGGTGCACCTTCAAGAGGGTGGCGCATTGCAATAATATCGGCATAACAGGATACCATTCTGACAGTATCCTCAACCGTTTCACCCTTAGATGCAGATGAACTTGCCGCCTCGCTGAATCCCAAAACATTGCCGCCGAGTTCCATCATAGCGGCCTCAAACGAAAGACGTGTTCTTGTTGACGGCTCAAAAAACAGTGTAGCAAGTTTCTTTCCATCACAAACGTGAGCATATTTTTCTTTATTATTAATAATATCTATCGCAGTAGAGATAATGCCGTCTACTTCTTCAAGCGATAAATCCGTTGTGTCAAGCAAATGTCTCATTTGAGCACTTCCCTTCTATTATTCCTTTGCGCCGTTTACAGCAAGATACGCTTTAATTCTCTCAACATTTTCCTTGTTTGCTTCGTTCTCTTCAAGATATTCGATAATATCATATACGTCTACAACCGAATATACAGGGAAGCCAAACTCGTCTGTCACCTCAGCCATAGCGCTCTTTTCGCCCTGACCTTTTTCCTTACGGTCAACCATAACAAATGTAGCCTTAACATTAACACCGTCAAGCTTTGAGAGAATAGCCATACTCTCTCTGATAGCAGTTCCTGCAGTGATAACGTCCTCAACAATAACAACATCCTCGCCTGCCTGCGGTTTATAGCCAACAAACACACCACCTTCGCCGTGGTCCTTTTCCTCCTTACGATTAAAGAAGAACGGCACATCAAGGCCGTCTTTTGCAAGTGCAACGGCAACCGAAACAGCAATAGGAATACCCTTATAAGCCGGACCGTAAAGAACCGACTTCTTATTTCCTACCTTTTCAAAATAAGCCTTTGCGTAAAACTCGCCGAGTTTTTGAATTTGCTCGCCTGTTTTAATATCGCCTGCATTGATGAAATAAGGAATTTTTCTGCCGCTTTTAGCAGTAAAATCGCCAAACTTCAATACTCCTGCATCCTCTAAAAACTTTATAAATTCTCTTTTATATCCTTCCATTGGTATCTCCTTATCCTACAAATTCCTTAACGCATCTTCTGTAAGCCGCAACAGGGTCTGCCGCTGCGGTAATAGGTCTGCCGACTACGATATAATCAGAGCCGATTTCTTTAGCTTTTTCAGGAGTTGTAACACGAACCTGGTCGCCCACATCACCGTCTGCAAAGCGAACACCCGGTGTAACCGTCATAAACTCCTTGCCGCAATTATCCTTAACCATACCTGCCTCAAGAGGAGAACAAACAACACCGTCAAGCCCTGCTGCCTTAGCATTTTGAGCATATTTTACAATTGTATCGTTAATAGACGCATTTATGAGAAGTTCATTTTGCATACGTTCTTCACTCGTTGAGGTAAGCTGAGTTACGGCAATAAGAAGCGGTCTTGTGCCATCTGCTCTTGTAAGTCCTTCAAGTGCAGCTTTCATCATATCAACAGTGCCTGCTGCATGAACGTTAGTCATATCAACATCAAGTTTTGAAAGAACAGCCATAGATTTTTTAACGGTATTAGGGATATCGTGAAGCTTAAGGTCAAGGAAAATCTTATGACCTCTTTTCTTAATCTCCTTAACTATTGACGGACCCTCGGCATAGAAAAGCTCCATACCGATTTTAACAAAAGGTTTTTCCTCGGTAAACTTATCGAGAAAATCAAAGGTTTGCTGTGCGCTTGAAAAGTCACAAGCAACAATAACGTCCTTACCCATTAATCAATCACTCCTATAATATCACTTAATTTATTAATACCGAGCTTTTCACATTCAGTAGGAAGAGCCTCGATAATATCCTTGCAAGCGTAGGGGTTTACAAGATTTGCCGCCCCTACCTGAACAGCAGTTGCGCCTGCCATCATCATTTCAATTACATTTTTTGCGCTCGACACACCGCCGCAGCCCATAACGGGAATATTACAAGCCTTTGCAACCTGATAAACCATTCTGACTGCAACAGGAAAAATAGCGTCGCCGCTGAATCCGCCCATTTTGTTGGCAATGACGCTCTTACGTCTTTTAAGGTCAATACGCATACCGAGCATAGTATTTATAAGGCAAATGCCGTCTGCGCCTGCATCTTCGCAAGCCTTTGCGATTGAAACAATATCCGTCACATTAGGCGAAAGCTTGATAAACACAGGCTTAGTTGTTACATCTTTAACAGCCTTGGTTACCTGTGCCGCACATTCGGGTGAAGTTCCGAAACTCATTCCACCGCCGTGAACATTAGGGCAGGAAACATTAACTTCTAATATACCGACTTGCTCCTCTTTATCAAGAAGCGAACAGGTATAAGCGTAATCATCAACCGAAAAGCCGGACACATTTGCAATAACAGGTTTGTGGAAATATTCTTTCATTTCAGGCAGTTCGTGCTCAATAACGTGGTGAACACCCGGATTTTGAAGCCCAACGGCATTAATCATACCTGACGTACATTCTGCTATTCTCGGAGTAGGATTGCCGAAACGAGCATCCTTAGTAGTGCCCTTAAACGAGAATGAGCCTAAAATGTTGATATCATAAATATCCTTAAATTCCTTGCCAAATCCGAAAGTACCCGAAGCCGGAACAACCGGATTATCCATTTCAAGCCCTGCAAGATTTACAGATAAATCTACCATATAATCTCCTCCTTAACAAGAACGGGACCGTCCTTACATATACGCTTATTGCCGTATTTTGTTTTGCAGGAGCAACCCATACAGGCACCAAAGCCACAACCCATTCTTTCCTCAAACGAGAACTGACCTGAGCATTGCGTTTTGTCATAAACCGCCTTAAACATAGGGAGAGGGCCACAGGTATAAAAATAATCGTAATCATCCGGAAAAGCGTCAGTTACAAAACCTTTAACGCCGTATGAACCGTCAACAGTCGCAACAAAAACGTCAATCCCAAGTGCCTTGAATTCATTTTCATAAAAGACCTCGTCTTTAGTGTTAAAGCCAAGAACAACACAAGGCCTTTGCCCTGATTCAATAAGCTTTTTAGCAAGAAAATACATTGGCGGAACACCGACGCCGCCGCCGATAAGAAGCGGCTTAGTCGATTTTGAAATATCGTAGCCGTTGCCAAGACCTGTAAGCACATTAAGCATTTTTCCTATTTTAAGATTGCTCATCTGCTCAGTGCCTTCGCCGACCACCTTATATATAATTGTGATAACATTTTCTTCGCAGTCGCAAACTGAGATAGGACGGCGCAGAAATTTTCCGTCAAGCTTGATATTTACAAATTGACCCGGTGCGGTGATATGAGAAGTATCGCCCTCAAGCCTCATTTTATAAACATCTTTTGCTATTCTTTCATTAGATAAAATCTTATAGTCACTTTCAAAAAACATATATAATTATTCCTCGTCAATTGTTGATACGCCGAGTGTAATCTCCTCAAGAACGTCAAGAAGCACCTTAACGGTATCAAGTGAAGTGAACATTGTTACATTATTTTCTACTGCCGCACGTCTGATTTCAGAGCCGTCGGAATGTGAGTCGCCTGCATTTATATCAATAGTGTTGATAACGTAAGCGATATGGCCTTGACGAAGTGCTTTAAGAATTTCATCGCTGTCATCAAGAGTAAGCTTTGCACGTACCTTAGTTCGAATACCGTGATTCTTAAGGTATTTGGCAGTTCCCTCTGTTGCTTCAATATTAAAGCCAAGGTCATAAAAACGCTTAATAAGAGGGAGCGCAGCCGGTTTATCCTGATCGGCAATAGTTACAAATACAGTACCGTAGTTTGCAACGTTCATACCCGATGCCTGAATAGCCTTATAAAGCGCACGTGTAAGCGACTTGTCGTAGCCGATTGCCTCACCAGTTGATTTCATTTCAGGAGAGAGGTATGTATCCATTCCCTTAAGCTTAGAGAATGAGAAAGCAGGAGCCTTAACATACCAACGCTTTTTCTCCTCAGGGTAAACCTTATCAATTCCCTGTTCCTTGAGCGAATGACCCAAGATAACCTGAGTTGCGATATGAGCCATAGGAACGCTTGTCGCCTTTGAAAGGAAAGGAACCGTTCTTGATGAACGTGGATTAACCTCAATTACGTAAACGTCGTCATTATTATCGGCAATAAACTGAATGTTATAAAGACCGACAATGCCTATTGCCTTACCGAGCCTTACGGTATAATCAATAATTTTATCTTTAACATTTTGGGATGCGGTAAAGGTTGGATAAATCGAAATAGAGTCGCCTGAATGAACGCCGGTTCTTTCAACGTGCTCCATAATACCCGGAATAAATACGTCCTCGCCGTCGCAAATTGCGTCAACCTCAAGCTCACGGCCCATAATATATTTATCAACCAAAACCGGCTGTTCTGTATTAATTTCAACGGCAGTTTGGAGATAATGACGAAGTGACTCCTCATTGGCAACAATCTGCATTGCACGGCCGCCGAGAACGAACGAAGGCCTTACAAGAACAGGATAGCCGATTTGAGCGGCAACCCTTACACCCTCTTCAATATCGGTAACAGCAAGTCCCTTTGGCTGAGGAATACCGAGTGATTCCATAACCTTTTCAAAGCTGTCACGATTTTCAGCTCTGTCAATAGCCTCAACATCAGTACCGATAATAGGAACACCGAGTGCATCAAGAGGAGGTGCAAGGTTAATAGCAGTCTGACCTCCGAGTGACACAACAATGCCAAGCGGATTTTCAAGAGTAATAACGTTAATTACATCTTCAACGGTAAGCGGCTCAAAATAAAGCTTATCGGAGGTTGTATAGTCAGTTGAAACAGTTTCCGGGTTATTGTTGATAATAATTGCTTCATATCCTGCTTCACGGATTGACCAAATAGCATGAACGGTTGAATAGTCAAATTCTACACCCTGACCGATACGAATAGGACCTGAGCCTAAAACAATAATTTTCTTTTTATCGGATACTACAGACTCGTTTTCTTCTTCATACGTTGAATAGAAATAAGGAACGTATGAATCAAACTCAGAAGCGCAGGTATCAATCATTTTATATACAGGGAAAATATTATTTTCTTTTCTTAAATTGAACACTTCAGATTCATTCATACCCCAAAGCATACCGATATATTTATCGGAAACGCCCATTTTTTTAGCGTCCTTAAGGGTTTGAATATCTTTAACATTTTCCTTAATAACATTTTCAAAATCAACAATGTTCTTAAACTTTTCAAGGAAGAACATATCAATTTTTGTAGCATTATAAATTCTGATTAAGTCGGTATTAAGCCTTATAAGCTGAGCGATGGCAAAAAGCCTGTCGTCAGTACCGTTTTTGATATATTTAAGAAGTTCGTCTTCTGTGTAAGTATCAAACTTCTTGCTGTAAAGGTGGCAAACTCCCGTTTCAAGCGAACGAACAGCCTTAAGCAGGCTTTCCTCCATAGTTCTGCCGATTGCCATAACCTCTCCGGTTGCTTTCATTTGAGTATTAAGAGTGTTATTAGCGTCTGCAAACTTATCAAACGGGAAACGTGCAATTTTAGTTACAACATAGTCGAGAGCAGGCTCAAATGATGCAGGAGTGTTGGCAATAGGAATTTCGTCAAGGTGCATACCTACGCTGATTTTAGCCGAAACCCTTGCGATAGGATAGCCCGAAGCTTTAGAAGCAAGAGCAGACGAACGTGAAACCCTCGGATTTACCTCGATAAGATAATATTGGAATGAATGAGGGTCAAGAGCAAACTGAACATTACAGCCACCCTCAATTTTAAGTTCACGGATAATGCGAAGTGCAGAATCACGAAGCATTTGATATTCTTTATTAGTAAGCGTTTGCGACGGAGCAACAACGACCGAGTCACCTGTATGAACACCGACAGGGTCGATATTTTCCATATTACAAATTGTAATAGCGGTATCGTTGGCGTCACGCATTACCTCATATTCAATTTCCTTATAGCCTTTAATACTCTTTTCAACAAGGACCTGATGAACCGGAGAAAGCGCAAGCGCATTTTTCATCATTACCATAAATTCTTCTTCATCATCGGCAAAGCCGCCGCCTGTACCGCCAAGGGTAAAAGCAGGACGAAGAACAACAGGGAATCCGATTTCTTTTGCAGCCTTAAGACCGTCCTCAAGGTTTTCGGCAATTTCACTTGGAAGAACCGGCTCGCCGAGGCTTTCGCAAAGTTCCTTAAAAAGCTCTCTGTCCTCTGCTCTTTCGATTGCATCAAAATTAGTGCCGAGTATTTCAACGTCACATTCCTTAAGCACGCCTTTTTTAGCAAGCTGAACTGCAAGGTTAAGACCTGTCTGGCCGCCGAGTGACGGTAAAATAGCGTCAGGTCTTTCGTGACGGATAATTCTTGCAACATATTCAAGATTAAGCGGCTCCATATACACCTTATCGGCAATGTCCGTATCTGTCATAATGGTTGCAGGGTTAGAGTTGATAAGCACAACCTCGTAGCCCTCTTCTCTAAGAGCAAGACAAGCCTGTGTACCTGAGTAGTCAAATTCAGCAGCCTGACCTATAACAATAGGACCTGAGCCGATTACGAGTATTTTATGTATATCAGTTCTTTTTGGCATATCAGTCTTCCTCCTTTTGCATTAATGCAATAAATTCATCAAATAAGTATGCGCTGTCCTGCGGACCGGGTGCGCTTTCAGGGTGATATTGAACAGAGAACAGCTTGTCCTTCTCACACTTAACACCCTCAGCCGTATCATCAAGAAGATTTACATGGGTAAGTTCAAGGTCTGTGCCGTCAAGAGATTTAACATCAACGGCGTATGAATGGTTTTGAGAAGTAATTTCAAGCTTGCCTGTTTCAAGATTTTTAACAGGGTGGTTACCGCCTCTGTGGCCGAATTTCATTTTAAATGTTTTAGCACCGAGAGCCAAAGAAATCATTTGATGACCAAGACAAATTCCGAAAATAGGAAGCTTGCCTCTAAGTTCTCTGACAACATTGATTACAGTCTGAACGTCCTCCGGATTACCGGGACCGTTAGAAAGGAACAAGCCGTCCGGGCTCATTTTAAGTATTTCCTCACTTGTAATATTATAAGGAACAACAGTTACGTTACAGCCCTTTTCATTAAGCTTGCGAATAATATTATGCTTAATACCGCAGTCAATAGCGACAACATCGTATTTATGGTTAGGCGTTCTTGAATACCAACGCTTTTTGCAGCTTACACGTGAAACCATATCAGTAGGAATTATATACTCTCTGACTTTCTTTAAAGCTTCCTCATAAGGCACATTTGCATCGCAGATTATAACCTTTTGCGAGCCCTCGTCACGAATAATTCTCGTAATCATTCTTGTATCAACGCCGCTGATAGCAGGAATGTCATATTCCACGAGTACCTCATCAAGTGTCTTTGTATAGCGGAAGTTTGACGGCAAATCGTTATACTCCCTTACAATAAGACCGCCCATGGTCGGCACTTTTGTTTCATAATCCTCATCGGTCATACCGTAGTTGCCGATAAGCGGATATGTCATACACACCATTTGGTCTGTATAGCTTGGGTCAGATACAATTTCCTGATATCCTACCATTGAAGTATTAAAAACAATTTCGTTAATCGCTTCTTTATCTGCGCCAAAACCGTAACCGTAAAATTCTTTACCGTTTTCAAGCACAATTTTTTTGTTATAAGGCTTCATAAACAATTTCTCCTTTATATATTGTTAAAAGGTTTTCACCCTGCAGTTTCCAATCCTGAAACGGTGTTGCACGACCCATAGTTACAAATTTTTCAGGGTCAACGCACCATTCTTTATCTATATCAAGCAGTGCCAAATCGGCAGGAGCGCCTACTTCAATTTTACCGCCCAAAATATCAAAAATCTCTCTCGGTTTAACCGACATCATATCAATCAATTTTTCAAGAGAAATAACGCCCGTTTTGACAAGCTTTGTATTAAGCACACCGAATGCCGTTTCCAAGCCGACAACGCCCATAGCCGAGCCTTTAAGCCCCTTTGACTTTTCTTCCTTAGAATGAGGAGCATGGTCGGTTGCAATAACATCAATCGTGCCGTCTTTAACACCATCAATAAGAGCATTCATATCCTCTCGGCTTCTAAGCGGCGGATTCATTTTAAACCTGCCGTCCTCAAGCAAATCCTCGTCACACATAGTCAAATAATGCGGGCCTGTTTCACACGTAACTTTAACCCCACGAGCCTTAGCCTTACGGATAATATCAACGCTTTCCTTAGTTGAAATATGGCACACGTGATATCTGCATCCCGTTTTTTCTGCAAGCTTGCAGTCACGCTCAATCTGCGCCCATTCACTCTTTGAGCAGATACCCTTATGGCCGTGCTCCTTGCAATATACGCCGTCGTGAATATAGCCGCCTTTTAGCAAATCATTAACCTCACAGTGAGCCGAAATAATCTTATTAAGCTTAGCACACCGTATCATAGCCTTCTCCATAAGTTCGCCGGTTTGAACGCCTGTTCCGTCATCGGAAAAGCCAACAACCTTATCAGCCATTGATTCAAAGTCAACAACCTCGCCCTCGCCTTTTCTGCCTTTGGTAATTGTGCCGAAAGGAAGAACGTCGATAACTGCATCACGCTCAATTATATCTGTTTGAGCCTTAAGATTTTCGGGGCAATCGGGAGCCGGGTTAAGATTAGGCATTGTGCAAAGAGCCGTATACCCTGCCCTTGCCCCAGCCATAGAGCCTGACTTAATTGTTTCTTTATAAGAAAAACCGGGCTGACGTAAATGTGTATGAACATCCACAAAGCCCGGTATCAAAAAATATTTATCCAATGCGTCAATTACTCTATCGGCACCATTTGAAGAAATAGTGCTGGAAATCTCGGTAATAATCCCGTCGGTTATGAAAACATCTGACTTTTTAAATTCATCGGCAATAAAACATAGTGCATTTTTAATCAGCAATGTCATAAACCACAGTCCTTTCTTTATCCTTGTAATTATAATATATTTATTGCTTTTAGTCAACATTAAAATATTCAATATATCTATTTACTTTAAAAAATTTATGTTATATAATTAAAATGATTTTTTCTTAAACATTCAGTATTAAACGCAGGTGAGAATATGATTAAGATTTTACAATTCGGCGAGGGTAATTTTTTAAGAGCATTTGCCGAGCATTATATTCAAACGGCAAACGAAAAAGGAATTTATGACGGAAAAATTGCAATATGCCAACCGAGAAAAAATACCAAGGTTATAAACGCACTCAAAGAGCAAGATTGCAGATACAACATTCTTTTAAAAGGCAGGCTCAACGGTGAAATTATAAACGAAGTTAAGAGTGTAAATTGCGTTGAAGAATGTGTTGATACAGTCGGCGAATACGAAAAACTTAAGCGTATTTTTTGCATTGACAGCCTTGAAATTGTAATTTCAAACACGACCGAAGCGGGTATTTGCTTTATTGATACGGATAAAATGAGCGAAAGCCCTAACGTATCATTTCCTGCTAAGATAACAGCTTTGCTTTATGAACGTTTTGAGCAGGGCAAAAAAGGTCTTGTATTTTTACCTGTTGAACTTATTGAAAATAACGGTGACGAACTCAAAAAATGCATTATTAAATATGCCAAGCTTTGGAATTTGGAAAACGAATATATAAATTATATCAATAACGAATGCAGTTTTTGCAACACTCTTGTTGACAGGATTGTTACGGGCAAGGCAACGTACAAAGATGATGAATGTGCAGTAGCGTGCGAGCCTTATTCAAGCTGGATAATTGAGGCTGACGAAAGAGCGCAAAGTGTTATTGCGTTTTGCAAGCTCAATATGGGCGCAAAATTTGCCGAAAGCGTGCTCCCTTACCGTGAAAGAAAAGTTAAAATATTAAACGGAGTTCACACAATGAGCGTTCTTGCAGGATATAATGCAGGATTTAAAATTGTTCGTGATATGATTAACGATAAAGCCTTTAAAGCGTATATTGACAAAGGCTTAAATGAGGAAATAATAAAAACAATTGACCTTGATGAAAATGAACTGAAAGCATTTGCAAACAGTGTTATTGAAAGGTTTAACAATCCGTTTATCGACCATAAGCTGCTTGATATAAGTTTAAATTCAGTAGCAAAATTCAAAGCCCGTTGTCTTTGCTCTTTGCTTGATTATTATAATAAATTCGGCAAAATTCCGAGTGTTTTATCATTTGCTTTTGCGGCATTAATCAATTTTTACGAAAATTTTGAAAATAAAGATTATCCTGTAAACGACGTTGAAAGTGTGCTTTATTTCTTTAAAGCCAAACACAATGACATCGTTTTTGACGTTTTGGCAAATGTCGGCTTTTGGGGTGAGGATTTGACAAAAATCGACGGTCTTTATAAAAAGGTCAAGGCTTATTTTGACGATATAAAATCGCTTGGAATCAGCAAGGCTATGGAGAAGCTATTAGATGAGTAAGTTATTTAAAATAAATGATAAAGACAATGTTGCAGTAGCGCTCGAGGAACTGAAAAAGGGAGAAATTATTGATAATATCAAGCTTTTAGACGATATTCCCTTTGGGCACAAGGTACTTTTAAACGATTCGAAAAGCGGCGATAATATTATCAAATACGGCAATCCTATCGGTCATTTGACAATTGATTGTAAAAAAGGAGAGCATATACACGAGCATAATTTAAAAACAAATTTGAGTGACATTATTGAATATACATATTGCGGTGAAAACGAATATCAGCCAAAAAAATGTGACGTTACTTTTAACGGATATTTACGGCAAGACGGCAGAGCGGCAACAAGGAATGAAATTTGGATAATTCCGACTGTCGGCTGTGTAAACAATACAGCAAAAATGCTTGAAAAAATCGGTCAGGACATTATCGGCGACGGCTGTGACGGTGTGTTTGCATACACTCACCCATTCGGCTGCAGTCAGCTCGGTGACGACCAGGAAAACACGAGAAAAATACTTGCAGCCCTTGCAAATCATCCAAACGCAGGCGGTGTGCTTATTGTATCACTCGGCTGTGAAAACACAAATGCAGAAACATTTAAAAAGTATCTCGGTGAATATGACGAAAAGAGAATAAAATTTCTTGTGACGCAGGACTGTGAAAACGAACTTGAAAAAGGCGAAAAATTATTGAAACAGCTTTACAGTTTCGTTAAAAGTTTCAAGCGTGAGCCTATCCCGATTAACAAACTTGTTGTCGGATACAAATGCGGCGGCTCAGACGCTTTCAGCGGAATTACGGCAAATGCGCTTTGCGGCAGACTGACGGACAAGCTCACATCATTCGGCACATCCGCAATACTGACAGAAGTGCCTGAAATGTTCGGCGCAGAAAAGCTTTTGATGAAAAGATGCGAAAATGAAAAAGTCTTTAACAAATGCGTAAATATG
>ERZ824600.471-NODE-471-length-59957-cov-36.403693_pt1 | contig 59957 bp, 56 predicted proteins | sample MGYA00519933_ERZ824600 | MGnify/ENA primary metagenome ERZ824600 (study PRJEB31778, sample SAMEA3449178) | human gut metagenome | biome: human gut; feature: human-associated habitat; material: faeces | place: United Kingdom | collected 2010/2012 ...
CTTGACATAAAAAATGCACCTCCATAAGTTTGTCTAACTTCTGGGGTGCATTTCAGCGGGTGGGCGTTTTTCTTTATTATGGATTCTCGAATCGGCCTATTGTCGATTGTTTGCAACCGGTTGCTTTTATCGGTTGTTGCGCTGCCGGCAGTACAATGCGTAGCCTCCGTTTTTTTGCTGCGTATGTTACGTTTTACGATTTTACGTCAAAAAAGGGAGGACAAACGATATGTTACTTGCTTTCCGATTTTATTTCTTCGATAAGGGAGGATAAAGCCGTTTCAAACTTTACTCCGTACCAGTGTGTTGTGTCGGTAATTGTGTTTTCGATACAACGAACGGTGTAGTTAGCAGCGATTCGAGCAGCGTCGAAAGGATTTATGCCGTTAAGCAAAGCTCCCGTAAATGCAGATGCGTATACGTCGCCGGTGCCGTGGCAACCTCTGTTTATTCGTTTATGTTTATAATATCGTATCTTTCCGTCATAAACGACTACTCCGGTAAATGACGGATCGTAGCTTACTCCGGTCAAAACTATGGTTTTTGCGCCGAGCGAGGCAAGTGCCACACAAATTTCGGTTATATAACTTTCGTCGTAATTTTCGCAATACGGTATCCCTGTAAGCAGACATGCTTCCGTTATGTTTGGGACGAGGTAGTCAGCGTTTTCGCACAGAGATTTCATCTTTTGCACGAAATCGAGATCGAATCCCGGATAAAGTTTGCCGCAGTCTGCCATGGCGGGGTCGATAACGGTAATGCCGCCCGGATTGAGGGTTTCCTTTATAAAGTCTTTAACATAGTCTATTTGTTTTGCGCTGCCGAGGTAACCTGTGTATATCGCATCAAAAGTAATGCCCTCGGAAATCCAATGCTTTTTTATAAGCGGCATGTCTTCCGTTAGGTCTCTGAAAGTATAATTTTTGAATCCGGAAGTGTGGGTTGATAATACCGCCGACGGCAAAATGCACGTTTCTACGCCGCAAGCCGAAAGAATAGGCAAAGCGACGGTAAGAGAACATTGTCCTACGCAGGATATGTCCTGAACGGTTAGTAATTTTTTATATTGCATATGTATCTCCGTAAGGCGAACGTAATGCGCCTATAGTCTAAAAATAATATATCACGACTTATCTGTGTGTGTCAAGTAAATAATAATTTGACATAAGCTGCCGCTAACGTGCTTTGCGCAAATATGAGTTAAGAATGTCGAATGGATACCTATTTTTTTAATCGATAAAATAAATTACAATTATAAATGGAGTCTTGTATGTTGCTTTTTTCGTGCTTAAAGTCGATACGGTGCGGCAACGAAAACGCATTATAAAACTTATTGACAACAACAATTTTTTTTGGTAGAATGTATAGGGAGGAGGGTGAGTATCATGAAGGTTATTTTAACTCAAGATGTAAAAGCGCATGGTAAGAAGGGCGACGTTATAGACGTAAGCGACGGATATGCTCGCAACTATTTGATTAAAAACGGTTTTGCAAAAGAAGCTACAAGCGTTAACCTTAACAGTTTAAAGATATCCAACGAGGCGGAAGCTCACAGAAAGGCGGTGGAAAAAGCGGAGGCGGTAAAACTTGCCGAAAAACTTAACGGTTCCACAGTTACGGTAAAGCTTAAAGTGTCGGAAACCGGCAAAATTTTCGGCGCACTCAACACTCAATCGATAGCAGACGCTTTGGCTAGTCAGGGAATATCGATAGACAAAAAGAAAATCGTGTTGCCCGAGCCCATCAAGACAGTCGGAAGTCATACTGTAATAATTAAGCCGTACGCCGAAGTTCAGGCTACACTGAAGGTAGTTGTCGTCGGAGAATAACCCATGCGTTTTCCCGATATATTCAGAAGGAAGAAAAAGAAAGCCGTCGACAGCGTTCCCGCATTGACAAAGAAAAACAAAGTGGCGTTGTGTTTGGGCGGCGGCGGAGCAAGAGGTTTTGCTCATATAGGCGCACTCAAAGCTTTCGAAGAGAACGGGATAGAGTTCGATTTGTGCGCCGGAACGAGCGCAGGCAGTCTTGTCGGCGCATTTTATTGCGCCGGAATTTCGCCCGATCAACTTGCGGCGTATTCGCACGAGATAAATCTTAAGGACGTTAAGCCGAACAGCATGTTTATACCATCCGATCCGCTTAATATCGGAGAGATTTTTACACGAAGAATGGGCAATATGTACATAGAAGACATGCTTAGACCGTTTTACTGCGTTTCCGTCGATCTCGTCAGCGGTAAGCAAATCATATTTGACAAAGGGCCGGTAAAAGAAGCGGTAAGCGCTTCTTGTTGCGTGCCATTAATCTTTAAACCGCTCGTAATAGGCGATATGCACCTTATAGACGGCGGCGTACTCAATAATATACCGGCATCGGTTTGCCGAATGTTCGGAGCGGATAAAGTCGTTACCGTGGACGTTAATCCTACGAGAGGCGGCGGAACAAACGAGTTGGGGACGATAGATGTGCTTAAGGGGATGTTTTCGATAATGAGCGCACACACTTCGGTGGACGGACTTCGACTTTCGGACGTCGTGATTTCGGTAGATACAGCCGAGTATTCGTCTGCGAAAAAAGACGGATACGAAGAAATGATGCGTAGAGGGTACGAAACGACGATGCAAAAAATAGAGGAGATAAAAGCGTTATTTATATGAAATCAAAGCGTTTATTAGCCGCTTTTTTGTTAGCGGTATCGATAATTGTTTCGGTTGCGTCGCTTTGCTCGACGCAATTTTCTTATGCCGAAGATTTTCCCGAACTCAGAGTTCACTTTTTGGACGTCGGGCAGGGAGATTGTTGCATCATTGAGTTTCCGGACGGCAAAAATATGATTATAGACGCCGGGGATAACAAAAGTTATGTTAAAAATAAAATTAAAACTTACGTAGACGACAATATTAAGAGAGTGAATGAAGGAAAAGTCGTGTTTGATTATGCTATTATGACGCATTCCGACAGCGACCATATAGGTTCGTTTGAAGTAGTTTACAATAACTATGACGTAAAAACGACATATCGTCCTAATCAAAAAGCGATAAACAAAAAGGACGATACATATGCCGATCCGGCGTCTTTGAGTACGGGCGACAGCGGGTTTTGGGGGAATAAAGTAGGTGAAAAAGATACTGCGACCTATCGAAACATGCTTAAGCTGGCGTACGAAAAAAGTGAAAACGTTATCGTAACCAATCCGTACAGCGATACTCAAAATTGTATTAAGTACGACGGAGAAGATATTTATAAAAAATACGAGTTTAATTTTTATTCGCCGTTGAGTCCGTATTACTCGGATAACAACAACTATTCTTCGATAATCGTGCTTTCCTATCAAGGCAAGAATATCGTGCTTACCGGAGATGCAGAGAAGGAAAACGAAGAAGAATTCGTAAATGCGGCAACTCAAGGTATAGGCAGGTATGCGATTTTTAAAGATTTCGGCGCCGACGTAATAAAACTCGGTCATCACGGCAGTAAGACGAGTACGTCCGAAGCATATTTGAATATTGTCACTAAAAACAGCGACCGTAGTAAAGTTTTTGCGATAGTAAGCGCAGGAGCGGGTAATAAATACAATCATCCGCACCAAGAGACTCTCGACAGGTTAAAAAAGTTCGGTTTTTCGGAGGACAGAATTTTGTATACCGAAAAACCCGTTAAAGACGAAAACGGTAATGTCGTTAAAGATAAAGACGGCAACGTAGAGGCAACAAAACAGGACATAGTAATAACCGTAAAGAACGAGAACGGCAATTACGTACTTAAGTACGGCGATGTTGCAGGAGGCTCTGCCTCGGGGAACGGATCGTCGAGCGCATCCAGCAATTCGATTGTAAGTATGGCGGTGGAATGGTTTAACAAACAAGATTTCGTTACCAAGATTACAGTGGTTATAGCTGTTATTCTCGTAGTTTTGCTTATAATCATTGTTTTTGCAAGCCTGTCGAAGCGCAAACGTAAAAAAATAGTGAAAGCGATAAGCGGCAGTTCGAACAAATCGGGTTATTCCCAAAAAGGGAATAGGAGCAGTAAAAAATCGAACGGCGGCAAAAGTTCGAGCAAAAAACGAAAATAACAATATAATAAGGAAGGATGATAATGCAGTCGAGTGAGGAAGAATTTCTCAAAAAGTATGATTTGACTAAATACAATCGCCCGTCGGTGACTGCGGATACGGTAGTTTTCAGGGGCGACAAAGTGTTAATGGTAAAGCGCAAAAACTTCCCCGATAAAGGGAAGTGGGCGCTCCCCGGCGGCTTTATGGAGAAGGGAGAGAGTGCAGAACAAACTGCGGCGAGAGAGCTAAAAGAAGAAACGGGGCTTATCGCAACAAATCTTAGACAACTATGCTTTGTGTCTACACCGCTGCGGGATCCGAGGGGCTGGATTACTACTGTAGTTTTTACCGCAAACGCAGAAGGAGAGCCTTTCGGCAGCGACGATGCCGAGTCTGCTTGCTTCTTGCCGTGCAGTCTCGACGGTAACGTGCTGAGCGTCGGCAACGTCAAAAGTAGGATAGACATGGTTATGAATGGCGAAGATGTGGATATAAATAATTCTACATGTGATAAAGAACTTGCGTTTGATCATGCTAAAATTCTATCTTTTGCATTAAAAAGACGTTCGTTAAAATAAAACTTTGTATAAAACAGTTGATTTTTAAGTTGCGATATGTTATATATAGTGATACTAATTAAAAAGGTAGGTTAAATAAAAACTTATATGGACCCTAGTAGTCGGTGTATAAGCGTTCTCATTTCGTCAGCGACAAACAAATATTGGATTGTTCCCGTGCTTGTTTTGTTGCTGGCTTTTTCTGCGTACTTTTCCGCAACGGAAACCGCCCTTACTTCGAGCAATAAGATAAAACTTAAAAGCATCGAAGCCAACGACCCCAAGAGGGCGAAAAAAGCGACTAAAGTGCTAGCGTTGCTCGAAAAGTACGACAAAGTATTGACTTCGATACTTATAGGAAATAACATCGTAAACATTACGGCTTCTTCTATAGCGACCGTACTTTTCGTATCTGTGCTTACAGGCAAAGAAGATATCGCACCGCTTGTTTCCACTATAGTTATGACGTTAGTGGTTTTGCTTTTCGGCGAGGTAACGCCCAAGGCATACGCTAAAGAACGTGCGGAAAGTTTGGCGATGACGTTTTGCGGCACTATAAACTTCTTTTACATAGTGTTTTATCCTCTCGGTTGGTTACTTACGCTTGTAAAAAAAATATTTAAACCTGCGAACTCTTCGACATATACAGAGGATGAGTTGATAACAATGGTCGAAGAGGCTGAAAACGAAGGCGGTATAGATGCGCACGAATCGGAGCTTATACAGTCGGCGATAGAATTCAACGACGTGGAAGTTTACGACATTATGGTTCCGAGAGTAAAAGTCATTGCTATCGAAGACAATTATACGATGGACGAGATAGCCGATGTGTTCAAGCAAAACGGGTATTCGAGATTGCCGGTATATAAAGAAACCATAGATTCGGTAATAGGCGTGATTCACATCAAGGACTTTTACGAATTGTACAATAATGGCGGCAACGATATAAAGAATATTATACAGAGCAGCGTTTGCGTAACCGGAAATATGAAGGTTAGCGCAGCTCTCAGACTTTTGCAAAAGGCAAAAACGCATATGGCTATAGTCGTTGACGAGTTTGGTGGCACTGCCGGCATAATTACAATGGAAGACATTATAGAAGAGCTTGTAGGCGAAATCTACGACGAACATGACGAAATCGAAGAACTTATCAGACGTGACGGCGACGCTTACATTGCGAGCGGTACGGAGAATTTGTCGGAGTTGTTCGAAACGATGGGTAAGGAACCGAGCGACGAAGAACAGTTCGATTCCACAACGGTAGGCGGTTTTGCATCCGAACAGCTCGGTCGAATACCGATGCCCGGCGAAAGTTTTGTGTACAACGGGCTTAAGTTTACGGTAATGAAAGCAGATGAGCGAAAGGTATCCGAAGTAAGGATAGAATTTGCGCCCGAGGAAGAAAAAGAAGACGAAGAAGTCGTCGAAGAATAAATTTTGTAATCTTTGAATACAGATAAATATAAACTACGCATCCGAGAGAAGCAATGCAGCGAATTTCGGATGCGTTTGTCTTTTTCGAGATATGAGAAACGCAAGAAATAGCTGAAGAAATAGCTGATAAAAACTCTAAAATAAATAATTTTTTCGAAAAAACTTTAAAATTACAATTTTTCTTACAAAAAACTGTTGATTTTTTCTTTTACTTAAGTTATAATTGTAGTGTCTTTAGGTATGCGTGTGTACGCAAAACCGACAGACGTAATAAAAAATATGAATTGGAGAGGTGCGTTTTATGGAAGCCGTATTGATTATTTTCATGGTGCTGGCAAGTATTATCGGCATCGGCTCGACAGTTATCGTTACAATGACCGTCGTAAGAGAAAGCAAGGAGCGTAAGGCTGCAGCTAAAGCCGATTGCGACCACTGCGATAAGATACCCGATTGCGATAGTTGCGATAAGGTCGCTAATTGCGACGAGTGTGACAAAATACCCGATTGCGACCACTGCGATAAGATACCCGATTGCGATAGTTGCGACAAGGTCGCTAATTGCGACGAGTGTGACAAAATACCCGATTGTGACCACTGCGATAAGATACCCGATTGCGATAGTTGCGATAAGGTCGCTAATTGCGACGAGTGTGACAAAATACCCGACTGCGACCACTGCGATAAGATACCCGATTGCGATAGTTGCGATAAGGTAGTAAATTGCGACGAGTGTGAATACAAGAAAGTAGTTGAAGAAGCGGTAAAGGCTTATGTCGGCAAAGAAAAAGCTTATGCTTGCGCAGAAACTACGGCAACTGAACGTTGCGTAGCAGAAGACGTTGCAACCGAACCTGACGCAGAAGAAGCGGAAGTCGTTAAAGCGACGGAATCACCCGAAGGCAACGTTGCGTTCTCGGCGACCAGAGAAACCATCGACGAAAGATATTTGGCTTTGCCCGGCGAATACAAAAATTATTACGATGAGATTGTTAAGCATGCGGCAAGCATCGAGAAGAGCAAGCGTTACAAGAACGCTCGTTACGAAGAGTACAAGGTCGGTAAAAACAGCCTTGTCAGAATGCTTATCAAGAGAGGACTTGTGGTTTGCGAATTCGTTATACCTAACTTCGATTTCCGTAACTACGTAAACGATAATAAGGTTGCTATCAAGCAAGCTCCCATTACGCTCAAAGTTGTAGACGAAGAAAAGCTTCAGATTGCAAAAGATACCATCAATATTGCAGTTAGAGCAATAGAGGAAGAAAAGGAGTACAAAAAAGAACAAGCTCGCCAAAAACGCAGAGAAAGAGCAAGACAGGCGGCTGCTGCGTCCGAGGAATCCGAGGAATAATTATTGTACATATTAGTCACGTTTCTGATTTAACGGTAAAGTCCGTAGCCGATAGGCTTCGGACTTTTTTCTTTCTAAGTGTTGTACTTAGTTTGACAATTCATCTCGTTCATTGTGTGCAGAGAAAGAAAACGAAAGCCGTAATTGACTTTACGTTATGACGCAAAACAATAAATATAGACGCATTTTAATAAGAAGAGTAAGTAAATGCAATAATATATATTGTGAAAACCCTCAAAAGCTACAAAATTTGCAAAAATTTCCTTGCATTTTATCCGTTAATAAGATATAATATGGATTATGTTTTTGATAGCGGAATTGTTTAATGAAAAGTAAATTAAAGAAAATTTTAATATTCGTTGCTTTTTTGGCAATTATCGCCGGACTGCTCTTATTCTTGTTTTCGGGCGAAAATGCAGAAATTCTCAAAAAGATAATTAACGGAGAAATCGACAGGGACGAATTTAACGGATTCGGTTATCGCGGGGTTATTGTTATAGTAATTCTTACGGTTTTTCAGGTTATTTTACCTTTTATGCCTGCGGAACCCGTTCAAGTGCTTTCGGGGATGATTTACGGGGCATTGAATGGGTTTTTAATATGCTTGGGCGGCGTCATTCTAGGCAATTCCATTATCTATGCGCTTTACAAAATTTACGGGGACAAATTAGGTAAATACTTTCAAAAGAAGCTAGATATAGACTTCGAGAAGGCTCGTCATTCCAAACGAGTAGCCGCATTTGTGTTTATACTGTACTTTTTGCCGGCAATACCGTACGGCTTGATCTGTTTTTTTACCGCAACGCTTAAGACAAAATATCCTCGATATATGGCACTTACGACTTTCGGATCCATTCCGTCTATCATTATCGGGATAATGTTAGGAAGAATGACAATGGTAGCAAGTTGGGTGACGTCGCTGATTGTTTTCGTTTCCATAGTCGTTCTTATTGTAATAATGTACGTAAACCGCAAAAAGATTTTTGCGTACGTAAATAAGCGAGTGGCCATGGATAAGGAGTATTCGTCAAAAACGGTTGTAAGAAAAGGAAGCAACTTTTTTGTAAGAAGAGTAATCTGCGCAATTACGTTTTGGTACAATTGCCGCATAAAAGTGCGCATAAACAAGGGCGTGAAAAAATTGGAAAAGCCGTCGCTCGTTTTGGTTACGCACGGTTCGTTCGTAGATTTCTTTTATGCCGCTGCCGTCACTAAAAAGGATAAGCCGCACTTTATTACAAACAGAATGTATTTTTATAAAAAAAGCTTGGGTAAATTTATTAAAGACGCAGGATGTATACCCAAAAGCATATTTACGCCCGACCTTGAAACGGTTAAAAACTGTTTTAGAGTAATAGGCTATAACGAAGTGCTTGTAATGATGCCGGAAGCGAGGTTAAGTACGGTAGGGCAATTTGAAGAGATACAGGACGTAACTTACAAATTTATTCAAAAACTTAATTTGCCGGTATATGTGCTTAGAATCAACGGTAACTATTTTAAATTACCGAAGTGGGCGAAGAAGATGCGAAGGGGCGGATTCGTGGAATGTAATTTAACCGAGCTGTTCAAGGCAGGCGAGGCGAATTCTATACCAATAGAAGAGCTTACGGAAAGAGTAAACGCAGCAATGTACTACGACGATTACGAGTGGTTGCAGGCTCATCCCAGAATCAGGTACAAAGGAAAACTCGCAGAGGGTTTGCATAACGTATTGTACAAATGCCCGGCGTGCGAAGGCGAGGACATGTCGTCAAAGGGCAAAAAGCTGAAGTGCAATTGTTGCGGAAGGGAATATACCCTTGATGACAGATATCGTTTCGATTGTGAGTTTCCTACAATAAAGGACTGGTATGCCTATGAAAAACGTTGTTTGCGCGAAGAGGTTTCCTTAAGTGCTTCCGTTACGCTTTTTCACTCGTGCAAAGACGGTAAAAGCATGCTCGAAAAGACCGGTTACGGACAATGTACATTGGATGCCGCCGGACTTACGTACGAGGGCATTGACGGAGAAAGAGAAATAGTAAAACAATTTCCGTTAAAGCAAATATATCGCATATTGTTCGGAGCCGGAGAGGACTTCGAATTGTATGAAGGCGATGAAATTTGGTATTTCGTACCCGAGGACGGAAGAGAGTGCGTTAAGTGGTATTTGTTCAGCCAGATTCTTAAGGAGAGAGAAGCTCAAGTCGAAAGTAAAACTAATGAAGAGTAGGTGATTATGGATTTTTCTAAATTTATAGTAAAGATTGCCGATACGCAGACAGAAAAAGAACAGACGTATAGGCTGAGATATAAGGAGATGTTGAGGGAATTTAATAACGAGCTTTCTGAGTCCGAAGGATTGGACAAATCGGAGTATGACGATTATGCAAAACTGCTTATAGTGAAGGACGTCGAAAAAGATGAAGTTATAGCGTCTTATCGTCTTACGGATCCCGCAGATCTGCCAAGCGGCATGAAACTCGTTTGCGAGTCGGAGTTTAATATAGATAAAATAAGAGCGACCGGCGACAAAATTTGCGAAGTAAGCAGAGCCATAGTACATAAAGACTACCGAGACGGAGCGGTAGTAATGCTGCTCGTAAAGGGCATGCTAAACTATGTAATCGACAACAAGTTTCGATTTATTTTAGGCGACGCAAGTTTTTTCGGTACGGACAAAAGTAAATACGTCAAAGAGTTATCTTTTTTAGCGCAAAGACACGGTATCGACGAAGCCCTGATGGTAACGTCATTGGACGACGAGCAAATAGAACAAATCGACACGAGCAATTATAACGAAAAAGAAATGTCGAGGATGTTGCCTCCGCTGCTGAGGACTTACCTTATGTTCGGTTCAAAAGTTTCGGATACGGCGTTTACCGATAACGAATTTAAAAGCGTGGACGTGTTCGTTTTGCTCGATACGCAAAATTATAACGAAGCGGCGGTCAGAAGATTTATAAGGTAATTTTATACAGGTTACAAAAACTCAATTACGAATGGATTTCATCTTTTTAATCGTTTTTGCGGCGACAAAAGCCACTCGCAATATACTCGATATAACTTCGAGCGTTTGCTAGGCAGCAACAAAGTTGCAATGCGGTCGGGTTCTCATCGGCGAAAATGCTTCGATAATAGGTGTGGCGAATGGGATCACTAACATAATTATTGTAAAAAATGCGAAGGAAACGATTTAGACGATTCCCTTCGCATTTTACTTATTACGTCGTATTATATACCTGTTATGTCAGATGTTAATCTTCGATTATAACTTCCTTTATTACAACCGGAGTTGTGGGGACATCGTCGTAGTACATCCATTTGCCTGTCGGCGTTTTGCTGATAGCTATCGCTTTGTCTAACGATTCTTTGTCTCTTACCTGACCGAATGCGGCGTATTGTCCGTCGAGATACGAACAGTCGTCTACACATATAAAAAATTGGCTGGAAGCGGAGTCTTTTACGTTAGTACGAGCCATGGATATAACTCCGGATTGGTGACTTATGTCGTTGTTTATGCCATTTTCTCTGAATTCGCCCTTTATCGTAGGGGCGTTTTTTTGATCGAGCCCTTCGTTAAATTCAAAGCCTCCGCCTTGAATCATAAAACCGGGAATAACTCTATGAAAACACAGTCCGTTATAGAAATTCTCTTTTGCAAGTTTTACAAAATTTTCTACCGTAATCGGAGCAACTTCGGGATATAGTTCTAGCCGTATTTCTCCGTCGTCGAATTTTATTGTAGCGTTAATCTTTTTCATAAATACCTCCTGAGTTATTTTAGCATTATGTGGGGCGATAGGTCAACGAAATGAGATAGAAAACGAACTTTCATCAAAAGAAAATAATAACGATTAGAAAAATCGGTAACTTTTTGGCTTAATTTAGGTAAAATAACGGTAGAAAAAGTCTACTTATAATTCGATTTTGCACTTGACATCTTTTTTTTCGTATGGTATCATATAAGGCAAGGGCGGAAGCGGATTTATTTGCCGCATTCGATTATGTCTGTCAGGAGGGCAAATGCAGTTTTTGTGGCTATGGTTGGGAGTGATTGCAGCATCTCTTCTCATCGAATTTATCACAACCGAATTCGTAAGCATTTGGTTTGTGCCCGGTTCTGTGGCGGGAATTGTGCTTGCGCTTTTGGACGTAAGCATTGTTTGGCAGATTCTTGCTGTTACCGTCGTAAGTTTTGCGTTTTTGATAGCGTTCAGACCGCTTGCTATGAAAATGCTTAAAAAAGACGTAAAGACAAATACGGACGCATTAATCGGCAAGAAAGCAAAACTAATCGGAGATATTACCGAGGACAATAACGGCAGCGTAAAATTCGGCGACGTTGTATGGACGGCGACGAGCGAAACCCCGATAAGCGCAGGCGCATACGTGCAGGTAGTGAGCATATCGGGGAATAAATTAATAGTAAAGGAGATAAAACAATGAGTTTAATCAGTTCGGCAGGCAGCACAGTGGGCATAATTGCTTTGGTGGCAGTGGTAGTAATCTTTTTTATAATTTTGGTTACGTCCATAAGGGTGGTAAGACAGGGAACCGCCGTGGTTATCGAAAGATTCGGTAGATACCATCGTACGCTTTCGACCGGTATCAACGTCATTTTCCCGTTTATCGATAGGGCAAGACCCATTATCAGTGTTAAGGAAAAAGTTGCGGATTTCCCGCCTCAGCCCATAATAACCAAGGATAACGTAACAATGCAGATAGATACCGTAGTGTATTATCAGATTACCGATCCGAAACTTTATTGCTACGGCGTGGAAAGACCTATTTCCGCTATAGAAAACCTTACGGCGACAACGCTTCGTAACATTATCGGTGAAATGGAACTCGACGAAACGCTCACAAGCAGGGACACTGTAAACAGCAAAATGAGAGCGATTTTGGACGAAGCGACCGATCCGTGGGGTATCAAAATCAACAGAGTGGAACTTAAAAACATCGATCCGCCGAGGGCTATACGAGAAGCCATGGAAAAGCAGATGAAGGCGGAGCGAGAAAGACGTGAGACCATACTTTTGGCAGAAGGCGAAAAGCGCAGCGCTATTCTTAAGGCGGAAGGCGAGAGAGACAGCGAGATTCTCAGAGCGGAGGCGCAGAAAGAGGCGGAAATACTTAGAGCCGAAGCTAAAAAACAGGCGCTTATCATTGAGGCGCAAGGTCAGCAGGAAGCGATAAAACTTATCGTGGACGCAAAGCCGGACGCAGCTTATATCACGTTGCAGGGTTACGAAGCGCTTAAGACGCTTGCGGACGGAAAAAGCACAAAACTTATCGTTCCCAGCGAATTGCAAAACGTGGCTACCCTTTGCTCGACTATAAGGGAAACGTTGACGGCGACCGAAGCAAAAGAAAAACAAAACGATAAATAAAATAACTGAAAAGGATACAAAATATTTGTATTACGGTTAATCAATCAAAGCCGTTTCGAGTTAATCGAAGCGGCTTTTTGTCAGCAAAGTTATTGACAATATTTTTTAGGTATGGTAGACTTTTAAAGGAGGTGCCTTAGGAATGAAATCTAAATTGTTTGCTTTGATGCTTATGTCGGTTTTGGTTGGTTCGATATGTCTTTGCGCATGTGAAGAAGATCCCCCGCAAATAGAGTACAGAGATATGGCTAACGCCGAAATAATTACGCTTTATAACGACGTTACGAATTACGATAATTATCTCGGAAAAAAGGGCGCTAAGATAAAATTAGACATTGCAGTCTCACAGGACAGTCGCACTATAGCCGCTGCGCTGGATGCAAAAATAGATGCAAGAGACAACGCTAACGTTATGCTTAATGCGTGTGCGGATATTACAATCTCTGCGCCTAAGGCTGCGTCGAAAGGCGGCGGCGTTGCTCCAATGAGCGTGTCTTCGCCGATATTCGATAAAAAACAAGTTAAGTATTCCGTTTTTGTGGATAAATCTGTCTTTTATGTAAGTAAAACGCAAAACGGAAACGTCGAATATGATTCCGAACAATTGCCGAGCGTAGGCGGAACTTCCGGTAACGTAAATTCGAGAGATAACGTAAATCTGTTGATAAGTACCGCACTTTCTTACGTCGATTTTAACATATCCGAGTATACCGAATATATAAGCGGTTCTTGTTACGATGACGACGGACATTATATAATAACCGTTGATTATCCGGGTGGGGAAGAGCAAGGAGTTGCTGTGGAAGCGTTCGTGTTAAAACTCGATATGATTTCGGATGGGCTTACGGCGAATAGCGCAAAAATCGAATTTAGGGCCCAAGGCGTTACCGTAACCGGCGAGTTTGGTATAGGCGACACGGAAATTCAAACTTTTTCTGATACCGAAAAAGCTAAGTACAACGGCACGCTCCTCGACGATTTTTCAGAGGGCGTTGCAGGCGACTTTTACGGTAAGTGGATCGGCGGCGGTTGCGAAGTGCAAATTTCCGAAAAGTCGGCATCTGCAACGGTAGAAAGCAAGAGCGGATCCGTAAAATTCTTTAGCTTGGGCAAGTATGCCGTTTTGGGCGGCGACGCAGGGCTTTATATTTTGCATCTTACTGACGAAGGAATGGAACTTAGCGACGGCTTTAAAAGTTATAGCTTGGTTAAGGCATCGGAGTAAGTCGATTCGATTTCCATAGCGGACAATATAAGATATTCGATTTTATCGGTTACGGCGGAAGAACAAATTTCGCCGTAACATTTTTTTTGTAAACGTTGTCGTTTTGTTATAAGTTTGTTGACAATGGACAACAAATACGGTATAATATAACATACGTTATACAACAATGGATTTTTAACGGCGAGGTGTAAACGATTATGCTGAAAATAGAACATCTTACAAAAAAATACGGCGAAAAAACGGCAGTGGACGATTTGTCGCTTACGATAGAAAAAGGCGAAATTTACGGCTTTATAGGGCATAACGGGGCAGGCAAGACGACCACGATAAAGGCGGTCGCAGGTATACTTGCGTTTGACGACGGAGATATAAAGATAGACGGAATATCCGTAAAAGAACAACCTACGGAGTGTAAGCGTCGGATAGCTTATATTCCGGACAATCCCGATTTGTATGAATTTATGACGGGAATAGCATATCTTAACTTTGTTGCCGACATTTTCGGAGTGAGTAAGTCGGATAGAAGACAGCGGATTGCGAAGTATTCGGCAGCTTTTGAAATAACAAAAGACTTAGGCGGCGTCATATCTTCGTATTCGCACGGAATGAAGCAAAAGCTTGCAATAATTTCGGCATGGATTCATCAGCCTCAGCTTGTAATTATGGACGAACCGTTTGTCGGATTGGATCCTAAGGCTTCGCATCTTCTAAAGCAAATGATGAGAGAAAAGTGCAGCGAGGGCGGAGCGATATTTTTCTCGACGCACGTTTTGGAAACGGCGGAAAAACTGTGTGACAAGATAGCTATAATTAAGGGTGGTAAGCTTATCAAATCTGGGACAATGGAAGAGGTCAAAGGCGACGAATCGCTGGAAAACGTGTTCCTTGAATCGGAGGCTCCCAATGCTTAAAACGCTTATAAAAAAACAGTTGCTCGAAATCAACAGGGCGTTTTTCGTAAACGGGAAAACGGGCGTAATGAAATCAAAGAAATCCATTGTCGGCTATATTGTATTTTTTGTCGCAATGATTTTGCTTTTGTCTGCGTTCTTCTTCGTTGCGTGCATGGCTTTGTGCGTGCAGTTTGCTCAAACCGATTACAGATGGATTTATTTTACCGTAACGGGCGGAGCAGCGATTTTGTTCGGCGTGTTCGGTAGCGTGTTTAATACTTTTGCAACACTGTATTCGGCAAAAGATAACGATTTGTTGCTTTCTATGCCCATTCCCGTAAAATTCATTCTCGTTTCGAGACTTTTCGGCGTGTATATAATGGGCGCTCTTTACAGCGGAGTGTTTTTTTTTGCCTGCTATGATAGCCTATTATGTATTTGGTTCGCCTACGCTTTTGGGAGTAATCGGGTCGATAGCGGTGTTTGCGATTATAACTGTATTTGTGCTCATACTGTCGTGCATTTTAGGATACGTCGTAGCGAAAATAAATCAAAAACTAAAAAATAAAAGCTTTTTTACCGTGCTTATTTCAATAATGTTTATTGCAATATACTACGTCGTTTTTGCAATGAGCGAGCAAATCATAAACGGGTTGGTAGCTAACGGCGAGTCGATAGCGTCCGGAATAAAGCTATACGCATATCCATTTTATATAATGGGTAAAGCCGCCGACGGAGATATTTTAAGTATTGTCGTTTCGGCAGCGGTTATAGGGGCAGTGTTCGCTTTGGTGTACTTTATTCTCAATAAGAGCTTTTTAAAGATCGCAACCTCGTCGACGGCAACGGCAAAGGCAAAATCGGTAGGGGATAAAGATTACAAAGTGAAAAGTCTCAAAAACACGTTACTTTGTAAGGAATTTAAAAGATTTGCTTCCGACGCAAACTATATGCTTAACTGCGGGATAGGGTTATTGTTCGAAGTGGCTATCGGAGTAGTGGCATTTATATTTTCAGACGATTTGTCGCTGCTTATGAAAGAACTTGCCGAAAATATAAATTTAAGCGTGGGAGTCGTGGTCGCCGGTATAGTATTATTTGCCTCGAATACTACGAGCATTACCGCAGTTTCCGTTTCTTTGGAGGGTAAGAGTTATTGGCTGACGAGGTCGCTTCCCGTGCCAACGGTCGATATACTTAACGCAAAGGTAAAAGTTCAGGATATTTTGACGGTATCTACGGCGGTTGTTGCGTGCCTTTGCGTGGGCATCGCATTAAAAATCGGCGTAACGGAAACGGTTTTTGCCACAGCGGTCGTAGTTCCTAATATTATGTTTTTTTCTCGCCTTGGACTGTTCTTAAACCTCAAATTTCCCAATCTTAAGTATACTAACGAAACTATAGTCATCAAACAAAGCATGAGCATTTTTTTAGTTATATTGATCGGTTCGGTTTCCGATTTGGCGATAGTTTTCGGAGGAATCTTTCTCGGATTTGTTCCGTCGTGGCTGCTATGTGTCATTTTTGCGGTGTTTTTTGTAGCGCTTTGCGTGTTGACGGACTGTTGGATAAAGCGTATGGGCGTAAAAATTTACGAATCGTTAACTTGATTTTGTCGAGAGCGGACAATTTCGGGTGCATGGGGAGATAAACACGGATGTCGGAGGGTGTAAGATATCGAAGGTAAAGCGTAGCGGTTGATTCCTCTATCCTTAATCGTATATAACGGCAACGGAATTTACCCGAGTCCGATTATAACAATGATTTAATAGTCTCATAGATATGGAAAAACGGCGTTCTTTTATTTTAAAGGACGTCGTTTTGTATAACGAAAACCACGCTATAGCGGCGGAAAAAGATTAACCGATGAACAAAACAAAAACTCCGATTTTGTTATAACGGGACGACCTGCCGGTAAAAGAGATAAAACACAATCGGACATATTAAAATGAAAGAAAGAACAAGATAGCGTCGGTATAGCGTCGGTAAAAGTTTGGCGCATACGAAACGGAATTGCAGGTATTGCATACTGTTCGTGCGGAATATCGCAGAAAGGTATTTTATGAAGCGAACGGAGTAGAAACAAGATAAATATTGAATATCCATATTACATTACACGTTGCGCAGTTGCGATTATACAAAAGCAAACGCATATTTTTTTGTTTTTGACTTGCAAACGATTGACTTTGCTTGCGCCGTTGTAGTAGAATAACTATTGTGCGAAATTTTTATAAGTCGCACATTTGATTGTCCTAACCTATTTTTTCGGGGCGGGCAAGACTATCTTAAAAAAGGAGGTAGAGTAATAATGCCTACGATTAACCAGTTGATCAGAAAGGGCAGAGAGCAGGTAAAGTATAAGTCGCTTAGTCCTATACTCGAAAACAATCCTCAAAAGAGAGGTGTTTGTCTTTCGGTTACCACCACTACGCCCAAGAAGCCTAACTCGGCACTTCGTAAGATTGCCAGAGTTCGTCTTGTAAACAAGATGGAAGGTACTGTTTACATTCCGGGAATCGGACACAATTTGCAGGAACACAGCGTCGTGCTTATTCGTGGCGGCAGAGTGAAGGATTTGCCCGGTGTGAGATATCACATCATTCGCGGCACGCTTGATACAGCAGGCGTAGCAAAGCGTAAGCAAGCCCGCTCGAAGTACGGTGCTAAGAGATCCAAGTAATAGCACCATCGAAAAAAAGAAAAAATTTAAAGGAGGAAATTAACTATGCCAAGAAGAAGCGGAGTTCCTCATCGTGACGTGTTACCCGATCCGAAGTTCGGCAGCAAGGTCGTTGCCAAGCTTACCAATCAGGTTATGCAGGACGGAAAGAAAGGAACGGCTCAATCGATCGTTTATGAAGCGTTCGATATTATAAAAGAAAAACTCGGCGCAGATCCCATGGACGTTTTTGCCAAGGCTATGGAAAACGTTATGCCCGTGCTCGAAACCAAAGCTCGCAGAGTCGGCGGTTCGACCTATCAGGTTCCCATCGAGATCAGACCGGAACGTAGACAAACGCTTGCAATAAGATGGATTGTTTCGTTTGCTCGTAATCGCAGCGAAAAAACCATGAAAGAAAAACTTGCAGGCGAGCTTATGGATGCTTACAATAACACCGGCGCATCCGTAAAGCGTAAGGAAGAAATGCACAGAGTAGCTGAGTCAAACAAGGCGTTTGCTCACTACCGCTGGTAACAGAGAGGTATCAATAGATGAGTGACAGACAGTTTAGTTTGGAAAACACCAGAAACATCGGTATAATGGCTCATATCGACGCAGGTAAGACCACTACTACCGAACGTATTCTTTTTTACACAGGTAAGGTTCATAAGATCGGCGAAGTACATGAAGGCGCCGCAACCATGGACTGGATGGCGCAGGAGCAGGAGCGTGGTATAACCATTACTTCGGCTGCTACCACCACCCAGTGGAAAGGTAAGAGAATCAACATTATAGATACCCCGGGCCACGTTGACTTCACTGTAGAAGTAGAACGTTCGCTTAAGGTACTGGACGGAGCCGTAGCGGTATTTTGCGCAAGAGGCGGCGTTCAGCCCCAGTCCGAAACGGTATGGCGTCAGGCAGATAAGTATGGCGTTCCCCGTATTGCATACGTTAATAAGATGGACTTCCAGGGCGCAAACTTCTTTAATGTAATCGACATGATGAAGACTCGTCTCGGAACCAATCCCTTGGCTATTCAGTTGCCCATAGGTAAGGCTGACACGTTCGTAGGTATGGTAGACCTCGTCACCATGAAAGCGGACATCTATACCGACGACCTCGGTACCACCATGGAAGAGACGGATATCCCGGCAGATCTCGTAGATATGGCTAAAGAATATAGAGCCAAGATTCTTGAGGCTGTAGCCGAGAGCGACGACGCTTTGATGGAGAGATATTTCGAGACCGAAGGCGAAGACTTTACCGAAGAAGAGATAAAGACTGCGCTTAGAAAGCTTACTATTTCCATGAAGTACATCCCCGTTATTTGCGGCTCCAGCTACAAAAACAAGGGTGTACAAAAACTTTTGGACGCAGTAGTTGATTACATGCCGTCTCCGCTCGACGTTCCGCATATCAAGGGACTTACTCTTGACGGCAAAGAAGAAGAGAGAGAAACCAGCGACGAAGCTCCGTTTTCAGGTCTTGCATTCAAGATTATGGCAGATCCGTTCGTAGGTAAGCTTGCGTTCTTCCGTTGCTACAGCGGTACGCTCGAAAGCGGTTCGTATGTTCTTAACTCCACCAAAGGAAAGAAAGAAAGAATCAGCCGTATTCTTATGATGCATGCAAATAGCCGTACCGAAATTCAAAAGATTTATTCCGGCGACATTTGCGCATTCGTAGGACTTAAAGATACTACTACCGGCGATACGCTTTGCGACGAAAAGAATCCTATTGTTTTGGAAAGCATGGAATTCCCCGAGCCGGTTATAAACGTTGCTATCGAGCCCAAGACCAAAGCCGATCAGGAAAAGATGACTATGGCGCTTATTAAGCTTGCCGAAGAAGATCCGACCTTTAAAACCTGGACAGATCAGGAAACCGGTCAGACAATAATCGCCGGTATGGGCGAACTTCACCTTGACATTATCGTCGATCGTATGAAGCGCGAATTTAAGGTAGACGCTAACATAGGTAAGCCTCAGGTTGCGTACAGAGAGACTTTGCGAGACGCCGTACAGGCAGAAGGCAAGTACGCTCGTCAGTCAGGCGGTAAAGGTCAGTACGGTCATTGTAAAATCAAGATGGAGCCTTTGGAGCCGGGCAGCGGTTACGTATTCGAAGACGCTACCGTTGGCGGATCTATTCCTAAGGAATATATCCCGGCTATCGATAAGGGTATCAGAGAGGCAAGACTTAGCGGTGTGCTCGCAGGTTACGAAACCGTTGACTTTAAGGTTACTGTTTACGACGGTAGCTATCACGAAGTCGACTCGTCCGAAATGGCATTCCAGATCGCAGGCTCTATGGCATTTAAGGACGGTATGAAGAAGGGCAGGCCGGTAATTTTGGAGCCTATCATGAAGGTGGAAGTAAGCCTTCCCGAAGATTATCTCGGAGCAGTTCAGGGCAATATCTCTTCTCGTAGAGGACAGCTTATGGGTACCGACGATATCAACGGCAGCAAGATGATCAGAGCCGAAATACCCCTTTCGGAAATGTTCGGTTACGCTACCGACCTTCGTTCGAGAACGCAGGGTAGAGGTAACTACACCATGACGTTCGACCACTATGCCGAAGTTCCTCGCAATATTGCAGAGAAAATTATCGGTGAAAGAGGTAAGAAAGACTAAATTTTAACAAAAACGACTCAAAAACGTTTGTTAAAAATTTAAATCTATTGTATAATTATAGAGAGGTCGGTGTTGCCGCATCTCTCAATCAAAATTAAAAATCAAGTTTTATTTGGAGGAAATTTAAAATGGCTAAGGCTAAATTTGACCGTTCTAAGCCGCACGTTAACATTGGTACCATCGGCCACGTTGACCATGGTAAGACCACTTTGACTGCTGCTATCACCACCACTTTGGCTGCAAAAGGTCTTGCAGAGCAGATGCGTTACGACCAGATCGATAAGGCACCCGAAGAGAAGGCAAGAGGTATTACGATTAATACCTCTCACGTAGAATATCAGACCGAAACCCGTCACTACGCTCACGTAGACTGCCCGGGCCACGCCGACTACGTTAAAAACATGATCACCGGCGCTGCTCAGATGGATGGCGCAATCTTGGTAGTTGCTGCAACCGACGGTGCAATGCCCCAGACCAGAGAGCACATTCTTCTTGCTCGTCAGGTAGGCGTTCCCAGCATCGTTGTATTTATGAATAAGACCGACCTTGTAGACGATCCCGAAATTCTTGACCTTGTAGAGATGGAAATCAGAGATCTTCTTACCGAGTACGGCTTCCCCGGAGACGAAACCCCGATTATCAAGGGTTCGGCACTTAAGGCTTTGGAAGCAGCTCAGGCCGGCGTTGTTGACGGTCCGGAATGCAAGTGCATTTTCGAACTTATGGACGCTGTAGACAAGTACGTTCCCGCTCCGGAAAGAGATACCGACAAGCCCTTCCTTATGCCTGTCGAAGACGTATTCACCATTACCGGACGTGGTACCGTTGCTACCGGTAGAGTAGAGCGTGGTACCGTAAAGATTCAGGACCCCGTAGAAATCGTTGGTATCAGAGAGACCAAGGCTTCCGTTGTAACCGGTATCGAAATGTTCCGTAAATCGCTTGACTTTGCTCAGGCAGGTGACAACGCAGGTATCCTTCTCAGAGGTATCGATCGTAAAGACATCGAAAGAGGACAGGTTATCGCTAAGCCGGGTTCGATTACCCCGCACACCAAGTTCACTTCCGAAGTTTACGTTCTTAAGAAGGAAGAAGGTGGCCGTCATACTCCGTTCTTCAACGGATATCGTCCCCAGTTCTATTTCAGAACTACCGACGTTACCGGTTCTATCGAACTTCCGAAGGGAGTTGAAATGGTAATGCCCGGAGATAACGTAACCATGACCGTTACTCTTATCCACCCCATTGCTGCAGAACAAGGTCTTCGTTTCGCTATTCGTGAAGGCGGCAGAACCGTTGGTTCCGGCGTTATAGCTAAGATTATCGAGTAATCGGAGCTAAAACAAATTAGTAATACAAAAAGTCGTTTCCGTTATTAGGAGACGGCTTTTTTTGTTGGCAAAAAATACTCGTTCGATGAGTGGATAAAAGACTTGTGCTATGGACAAAAAATGCACCTATGGTAAGATAAGAGCGACTGACTATCACAGAAAATAAAAAGCCAATAGGAGAAAGACCCAAGGCAAGACAAAGCGAGTTTATTACATATAAAAGGGAGACTTCAATATTACATAGTATTCACCACGAAATATCAAAAAAAACAGTATACGATAGAGTAGATTTAGTTATGGAGGCATAAACTATGACGAGCAGTATTTTGCCAATCGAAAACATCTGCGAAACATTTGTGCGGTTAAGAAACGACATAGTTATTTAGAGTTGATTGTATAAATATCTGCTTACAAAAAAGCTTATGTATTTTTGGCTAAAATCTCGGATATCTATCGTTGCATCGTGACGCTAATGCCGCCGTGCATTTGCTTTGTTTTGATTTTACGAAATGAGTAAGTACACAAAAGAGTTTTTATATACAGATAAAATATTGACTAATATTTTGTTTAATGATATAATATATTGATATTATATAATGGACTTGCCAGTAAACGGTGAGCCCATTTTTTTATTGCTCGCAAGTAGGTTTACCTTAACTGGTAAGCCTATTTTTTTATATTCAAAACGAGGAGGTACGATATGGCAACGAAGAACACGAAGAAAATGCGCAGCGACAAAATTCAAATCGGCGTATGGATAAGCAAAGACACTTACGCTAAGGCGACTGAAATCGCAAAGAAGAAAGAATTTACGTTCAGCGACATTTTAAGAATCGCACTCAAAGAGTATATCGCAAATCACAACGATTAAAAACGGAGGCAATGAAATGAATACTCAGACGATAAAACAAGAAGATTTAAGGCGGGCAATGGCGAAACAGACGCTTGGGCTGCCGCTCACAGGGCGTGAGAACTCTCTGATTACATTGTTCGGGCAGAGTTCGGCATACGAAAGAGAGAATAAGCCCGTATTTGTAGAAAAGTATCTGAAACCGCTTGTTGTGGCATTGCAAATTGGTATTGCAAACGTTGTTTATCGTAAATCGGATAAGTACGACGAAATTGTAACGCTTATTTACGAGAACGGCTATACGACAGACGTAAACGTTACAGCAGATTCTCTTTCGGCAATCGTTCGCGACGTAATGACGGGGCTATAAGAGAGGTAATGTCAATGAGAGCAAAATATAGAGTTGCGGTGTCTTTAAGCGGTCGGACAAATAACTTTGAAAACAAGAACGAGGACGGATATTTTTTGTTCACTTACTACGGAAATGTTCGAACAACTGAAAAATCTGCAATCGCCGCTGTAAAGCGTATTTGTTCGTTAGGTGGTTGCAAGGTCGAATCAATCAAAGCAATAGAGAAAAACGAGGTAAGTCAATGAAAGAGGCGAGAATTACAAAACTTGTAACCTATAAAACGAATTATACGCAGCCTGCGTTTTATTTGGAGGCTGTTTATCCGAACGGTTCAGAAACAGAGGCGTATTGCGGAATTACTGAGGCGCAGACGAAAAGTTGCGAAACGGAAAATGTATATACGGGCGACGAGGCGATACGGAAATTCTGGGATATTAAGTTTGGAATGCTGACGGATACCGAGCGAAGTCTTATTTTGTCGGTGTTTCCAGACATTGAAAGCAAAGACAAAACGACGCTTAAAACCCCGCAAGAATTGCACGGGATAGCATTTCGTAAAGCATTGCGTCATTTTGCCGTTCCTTGCCCGCGTTGCGGTGGTAGCGGAAGTTATGCTCAATCTGTTGCTTACACGGAGGTTGATAGTGGCGTTTGCCATAAGTGCTTTGGGCGAGGCAAAGTGTTACCGCGCTTAACGGCAAAAAAACTCGAAGAAATCAAAAATTATTTCAAGTCGGAGGGGAAACAATGATACTTAACATAGTTTTAATTTCAGCAATCGTCGTTTTAACGGCGGGAATGATTGCAGCCTTTGCAATCGACTACAAACGAGCCAAAACGGGCAGAAAGTCCGTTTTCTGGGAAAAGAAAAACAGGAGGTAAAGCGGATATGAAAAGACTTAACGAGTTGAAAACGGTTGTTTATGCAGAACTTGTCGAGAACGAAAGTGCGCGCAGAAACGATACCGCGTTGGTTATGGGCGTTTTGAAACGTATCGGTGTTGACACGTCCAGACCGTTCGCGGAATTGTCGGAACGTGGCGAACTCAGACAACTTGAAAGCATTACGCGTTGCCGTCGCAAAATTCAGGAAGAACACCCCGAATTGAAAGACGCAATCGTGGCAGAAAAGCGAATCGAACGCGAAGAAGTTTTCAAAGAATTTGCAAGGCAATCGGTATGAGCGTAGAGAAAATTAAGTTAAAACACAATAGCCCCGAATGGCTGGCGTTCAGACGTAAGGGCATAGGGGCAAGCGACGCGGCGGCGGTACTCGGTTTGTCAAAGTGGACTACGAATGTAGAACTCTGGGAGGAAAAAGTCGGACTAAGACAGCCGAAAAACCTTTCGGACAATGAACACGTCAGGTATGGCACGGCAGCCGAAACGCCGCTCGTCAAATTATTCGCTTTGCAGTATGCGGACAAATACAAAGTCAAAGTAGACAAACAAACGGTTTACCTGAAAGACGGTTTTCAATTCGCAAGTCTGGACGGCGAACTTACAGATATTTCGAGCGGCGAACTCGGAATATATGAGGGAAAGACGGTTGACGCAAGCGCGTCGGCAGTCTGGGAAAACTGGAAAGGCAAAGTGCCGCAGCAATATTACGTTCAGGTTTTGCACCAAATGCTGGTAACGGGCAGGACATTCGACGTATTAAACCCAGAATTTCGTTGGAAAGACGAAAACGGCGAGATAGCGACGCAATGCAAACGTGTAATAATTCGCATTTCCGATCCGTCGGTGTTGGACGATATGAAATATCTCGACGAAAAAGAACGAGAGTTCTGGGAATGCGTAAAAAACAAACGGCGACCGCCGTTATTACTACCACAAATCTAAAAAATTTTAATTAAATCGGAGGACTTATAAAATGGCAACTATGGAACTGGTGCTTAGCACACCTATCGAACAACTCGCGCCGAAACTTATAGCGTGGAACAACGCGGAACTTTTGGCACAGGTCAACAAAAGCCTTGAAAATTACAAAGGCAAGGTTTACGACGAAAACTCTATCGCGGAGGCGAAAACGGATAGAGCCGCCTTAAACAACTTCGTGAAATCGCTCGACAGCGAACGTATCAGAATCGGCAAGGTTTACGCTGCGCCGTATGAGAAATTCAAAAAGGAAGTGGACGAGGTTAGTTCAGCGGTAAAAAGTGTTGCGTTGGCAATAGACGAACAGGTTAAATCTTACGAAACAAAAAGACAGGAAGAAAAACTTGCGGAAATCAAGGCATATTTCGAGGATAATATTCCCGTTGGACTTAAACCGTTTGTCGGGTATGAAAAAATACACAATGCAAAATGGCTTAACGTTACCGTAAAAATGCCTGCCGTACAGAAAGAAATTGACGCTATACTGGATAAAATTTCTCAGGAACTGGCGACAATCGAAACCCTTAAAAGCGAGGACGAAATCGAACTTAAAACGATTTATTACAATACCCTTTCACTTACAGAGGCTATCAGAACAAATGAACGCAGAAAGGCAGAGCGGCAACGGGTTATAGAGGCTCAGAAAGCCGCAGCAGAGCGTAAAGCGGCAGAAGAACAGCGCGTCGCTCAGGAACAGGCGCAACAGCCCGCGCAGCCACCCGTAAAAGAACCAGAACAGCCGAAAGACGAGGACATACCGAAATTCTCTATCGCGTTTAGGATAACGGGAACGGCAGAGCAGATAAACGCGCTCGACGCATTTCTCAAAGCAAACAACTTAAAATACGAAATTATAAAATAATCGGAGGACACCAAAATGGCAGTATCAAACAGTTTACAGACAAGAGTAAGCAACGGGAAACTCACGGTAAGTCAGTTTCTCACAGGCGAAAAAGTTAAGGCGAGCCTGAATAAAATGCTCGGCACAGAGAAAGAGGCTCAAAAATTTGTATCGAGTATTCTTTCGGCAACAAGCACTAATCTTGCCTTGCAAGAGTGCGACAACAGCACGATTTTATCGGCAGCGTTGCTTGCAAATGCTCTGAATTTATCGCTTTCCCCGCAGTTGGGGCTTGCGTATCTCGTCCCGTTCGACGACAAGAAAAATAACCGAACCGTCGCAACGTTCGTACTTGGATACAAGGGATATATTCAACTTGCTATCCGTTCTGGCAATTACAAAAAAATCAACGTAATCGCGATAAAAGAGGGCGAGTTCGTAAAATACGATCCGCTCACGGAAGAATTATTCGTCCATATTATTGCGGACGACGAGGAGCGCGAGGCAAAGCCTACAATCGGCTATTATGCAATGTTTGAACTTTGCAACGGTTTCATAAAAACGTTGTACTGGTCGAAAAAGAAAATGCTCGTTCACGCCGATAAGTACTCAAAGGCTTTCAGCCTTAACGGAACGGGCGGCAAATATCCAAAAGTGTCTTATGCCGACTATGAGGCAGGAAAGGTGCCAGAAACGGAAATGTGGAAATATTCGTCGTTCTGGTACAAAGATTTTGACGCTATGGCATACAAAACAATGCTCCGTCAACTTATTTCAAAGTGGGGAATTATGAGCATTGATATGCAGACGGCATACGAGAATGACAGCAAGGCTATGGAAGATAGCGACGATTATGTAGTCGCTCCCGAAGATTATATCACACCCGCCGAACAAAAGGCGCAGGAATTAAAAGCGGACGCGCCCGAAAATTCTTTATTAGGCGCAGCACAGGCGGTTTCCGATACAACGGAGGGTTGATATGTTTTTTGAGGTTTTAGGACAACCTCAGGGCAAGCAGCGGGCAAGAGTAACGATAAGAGGCGGGTTTGCAAAGGCTTATACACCTGAAAAAACGGCAAGTTATGAAAACCTTATTATGCTCTCTTTCGTTACCGCCCTGCGCGGCAAACAAACGCCGTTCTGGGAATGTCCGTTAGAAATAACAATCAAAGCGTTTTACGCTATCCCGAAATCGTTCAGCAAGAAAAAACAGGCAGAGGCGTTAAACTGTACGCTCCGACCTACGAAAAAGCCCGATATTGATAACGTCGTTAAATGCGTATGCGACGCTTTGAATAAGGTAGCATACAAAGACGATACGCAAGTTATTCGACTATCGGCAGAAAAATATTACGGTAATGAGCCGAAATTGATTGTCGAGTTAAAGGAACTCAATATTGGAGGGCTGCTATGAGTAGTGAAAATAAACTATACTTTTCTCACGATTTTTATTCGCGCGATAATCTGAGTAACCTGCGAATGAAATGCGGTTTAGAGGGCTATGGCATTTATTGGTGCCTTGTAGAGATTATGCACGAAAATGGCGGCGAAATAAAAGAATCCGACATTGACGGCATAGCGTACAACTTGCATACGGACGCAAACAAAATTCTCGAAGTAATCGAAAATTGCGATACGTTTAGTTCAAAAAAAGGCGTAATCACTTCAAAGCGGGTATTGGATAACATAAAAAAACGCGAAAAAATTTCTGCTATACGCAGAGAGGCTGTCGGTCAACGCTGGAACAAGCCAGACGAAAGTGAACTGCCAGAAGTAAAAATAGGCGAGGACGAGGAAAGAGTTACCGCCGCCGAACAGCAGCAGGCAGTCGATTTTTATGTAAACAATTTCGATAAAATGCTCAATCGCTGGCTTGACAGAGCAACTATGGAACAACTCGACGGACACAACGTTTACGATTACAGAAATCTTTTCTGGGGCGTTATAAACGCCGTGAAAGACAAAAAGTATGTGGTTGTAAACGGGCAAAAAGTACCTACATATCGGTATTTAGAGGTTTTATGCAGCCATATCAAACAAAACAATGACATATCAAACCTCGATAAGGCAATAGCCGACGTTGAAAGCCGATATGAAAAGGGCTTAATCAGAAACAAAATGCAATATATGATTGCGGCACTATATAACGCCCGCAATCTCGATACGAAATAGGAGGTATCACAAAATGAAAAATGTAGACAGCGTTTTGCAGTTCGCGGATTCTGCAATTATCGGACGTATCAATTACGAAATGAGAAAGGTACTCGAAAACATTTCTAACCCGAATACGGACAAAAAACAAGGAAACTTACCATTGAAATGGACTTCACGCCGATAAATTCACGACGCGAAATCAGTACCAAAATGACGGTAAAAACAAAATTGCGTCCGACTGACGCGGTTTATGCACAAATGGCTATGGCAAGACTTGCCGACAATACAATGCGCCTTGTCGAAACGGGCGGCGGTTATATTGACGGACAGGCAGATATATTCGGGGAAGTGCACGAAACAAACGTACTTGAAATTCAAAAAACGGAGGACTAAAAAATTATGGAAAGCGTAAACGCAAGCACGGTAAAGGAAATCGAAAGAATTGTAAAAGAAAATCTGGTACAACAAATTCAAGTTGGCGACCGCACATTTGTTACGAACGACAGGCTCACAGAGGTAAAACCGTATAAGCCCACGGCGGCGAGGCTTACCTTTTCAGACCTTTCGTCTATCGTTCAGATAGCAAAAAGAGAGAAAGGCAGATTTAATCTTCCGCTCTACGTCAATATCGAGAACGAAACAAGGGTGTCTGTTATAACCTCTATGGATAACGAGAAAGAGCGGGAAATTCCCTATGCGGCAGAAACCACGGGCAGCAAATTCCGTTTTGGCTGTTCCTATGATTACGAAAGTTTTGTAATCGCTATTCGTTCGCTTTTCGAGCAAAACGACGACGCAAAAGACTTGTTGCAACTCTTAAAGAAATTTGCAAGCGTTGAATCGGTTGAAATGAACGACGACGGCGTTTCTCAATCGGTTGTGGCTAAGTCTGGCGCAACTCTCGCGGAAAATATAAAAGCCGCTCCTATTCGTAAACTTGTGCCGTATCGCACGTTTATCGAGGCTATGCAGCCAGAATCGGAGTTCTTATTCAGAGTTAGCCCAGATAGAACATTCTCGCTTTACGAGGCAGACGGCGGCGCGTGGAAGATAAGGGCAAAATCTTATATCAGATATTTCCTTGAAGGGCAACTTAGAGAGGAAATCGAGAGCGGCGAGGTTGTAATTTTGGGGTAGGAAACTACCCCTCCCGAAAGGGAAATAAAAAGCAGGAGCAAAACAATGTTAAAGTTAAAATCAGGTGTAGACATTAAAGAACTCGAAAAACACGGTTTTAAGAGTTTTAAGGTTTCAAGGGTGCAGACAAATTATTATTTTGCCTGCCGCGACGATAACGTCATTATCGTAAACAATCTTGCAAGAGAGTTGTATTTCGATACAATACGCGATAAAGACACTCGCGTACATAGCGTTGTAAAATTTCAGCCTCGCGGCGTGTTTGTATACGACGCGGTCTGCGAACTCGCTGCCGCTGGGCTTATTGAGAGGGTGTAAGAATGGAAACAACGTTATTTTACGGCTCGCCTCGTTCAATCAAAATAGGCGATATTTTCTACGTTATAGACACGCGCGAAAGACGCGATTTCTCGTCGCCTTGCCGCGTTTGTAATGACGAGAAAAAACTAACGATAAACGGGATAACTTTTGATTGCCCCGTCTGCGGCGGCTATCGCCCACGCGAAACTGTCGTCGAAGTGCAACATTTTACTGTTGCAACGGTTAAAGTGTACGTTATCAAACAAGAAGTATCAACCGATTATTGGGCGATACAAAATTATCGCGATTTACAATTTCGGGTATTTCGCAAACGCGGACACGGATACAACGGCGACGGCAATAATTTTACTCGCGATTTTACGTCGAACAACATAAAAAACGACCTAAACGTACTCCCCGACGAAAAGTTTTTGCAAATATATTCGCAAGACGGATATTTTGCCCGTAATTGCGAGCGTTTTATTTTTGACGATTATAAACTTGCTTGTCGGGCGGCGGAAATCCTAAACGAAAGCGAACTCGCAAGACTTAATAAATACAACGCAGAACACGGCACGTCGTTTGCGCCGATATGGGGGAAAACAAACGATCCGAAAAATTAGGCAATGAAAGAACGAATTAAAAAGGCGTGGCGGTGGCTCAGAAAGCACGTTATAAACAAAGAAATGCTGCTTTGGTTTGTGGTAGCGGAAATTATTTTTTGGCTGCCGTGCATTGTTACAGGCTTTCTGGCGTTATTCGTGAATAGTTGGTGGTGGACGGCGTTCGGCGCGATTATCACTTTCTGGGCTGCGCCGTTCACGCCAGCAATGCCGTTGCAATTCGCCTTAGCCGTAGGGCTCAAAAAGTTATACCACAAAATCAAAAATCGGAGGCACAAAAAATGAAATCAGTTTTAATATCAACACGCCCGAAATGGTGTGAGAAAATCTGCCACGAGATAGGCAAAGAAGAAGCGGGTAAGCCGATTTATGAGAAACGTATCGAAGTACGCAAGACTGCCCCAAAAGAAGTACCTTTTAAGGCTTATATTTACGAAACAAAAGAAAGCAAAATGCGCTATCTAAACGATAGATTCAACTCGTTTCTTAAAAACAAATCGCACTACACGGATATGGGTAAAGTTATCGGCGAGTTTATCTGCGATAAGGTTTATTCGATAAAAAATCAAGGCAACAGTTTTGTTGTGGCAAACGAAGAACAGGGCGTAACAAACGAGATTGCCCGTCAAAGTTGCCTTGATTATGACGATATGGTTGGTTATTTGGGCAACAAAGACGGCTACGGCTTACATATTACTGCCTTGAAGATTTATGATAAGCCGAAAGAGTTAAGCGAGTTCTGTATACCTTGCAAAGTCAGTTGCGAAAATTGTAAAAACCCGCTTTATTTTGAATGCTCGTGCGAAGAAAAAGGGAAAAAGATTGTAACTCGCCCGCCGCAGTCGTGGTGCTATGTGGAGGAATTATGCAAAGCACAGAATTAGCATTGCGCCCGTCATATTGGGCGAGCGTATCGGGCGGGAAAGACAGTTTATTTATGCTCAATCTCATTTTGCATAACCTTGATAAATACCCGCTTGACGGCGTTGTGCATTTTGAACTTGAAATCGATTATCCGTTCATAAAAAACGTGATTGATTATATGCAATCGGAATGCGAGCGGTTTGGCATAAGGTTTGTACGCATAAAGCCGACGAAATCGTGGTACGAACTTTACGAAAGGTACGGTTTTCCGACAAGGGTTGCGCGGTGGTGTAACGATAAATATAAACTTACAGCGAAAAAGCAGTTACAAGAATTTATGAAAAAACAAGGTTATTATACTGTTTTTTATATTGGGTATTGCGCTGACGAAGAAAAGCGTTTTGCAAAGCGTGTAGATTTGCAAAAAGTCGAACGTTATCCACTCGTCGAAGAAAGAATCGAAGAAGAAACGGTTTGGGCGTGGGCAAAAACGCAACCGATATTTAATCACTATTATATAACACAAAAACGTTGTGGTTGTATGTATTGTCCTATGGCAAGTTTTATAAATTTTGCGTACCTTTACAAGTATTATCCCGAAAATTTCGCCTTTATGATAAACAAAATGCGTGAAACGGAAATCATTCGAGAGAAAGAACTCGGCAGACCGTTTTCCTGCGTTTCGTCAAAGCCAAAATACAATGCTGACTATCTTGAAAAAGTTATAAAAACAAAATGGCTGAAAAAGTTGGAGGAATTAGAAAGTGAAAATGCTTATAAAAATGGACTACAACGAATTGCTTAACAAGGTCAGTAAGGCTCTGCACAGCAGCAAGTCGAGATACGTTAAAGAGTGGGGCAACAGTATTGCCGTCGGCTTTGAAATTCTCAATTCGTATCTGAGAAGAATTGCGCAGCGGGCTATTGAAACGCAAGACGCGGCTTTGCTCGAAGATTTAGCGAATTTAGGGTTGGTAACGGAAATAGAGGACGAGGAGGACGAGAAATGAGCGACTGGGTAGGAAACGGAAACTCGGTATATAAAACGCTGGGCGCGAGCAATCACACCGACAAAGAGCGAGAAAAAGACGATTACTATGCAACCGATCCGATAGCGATAGATAAATTGCTTACGGTAGAACGCCCGAATGAAAACGTTTGGGAATGTGCTTGCGGCGCGGGGCATTTATCCGAACGGCTCAAAGAACACGGCTACAACGTCCTTTCGACGGATATTATCGACAGAGGCTATTCCGATACATACAAATTATTAGACTTTTTGAGTGTTGCACCTAACGCGCTGCAATACTGGGCAGATATGGATATAATCACTAACCCGCCGTACAAATATGCGAAAGAATTTGTATTAAAAGCGTTGGATATATTGCATTTCGGCTGCCGTTGCTATATGTTTCTGAAATTGACGTTTTTAGAGGGAAAGACGCGATATAACGAACTGTTTAAGAAATTCCCGCCGAAAAGTATTTACGTCTTTTCTGAGCGCGTTTTATGCGCTAAAAACGCACGTTTCGACGAAATGAAAGCGGGCGGCGGCTCTGCGGTCGCTTACGCGTGGTTTGTCTGGCAAAAGGGCTTTCGCGGCGTTACGGAGGTGTTGTGGATATGAAAAGAATAGTCGCGGCACTTATTGTTGTAATTATGTGCTTTATGCTGTCGGCGTGTTCGTTTCCGACATACAAAACGCCGCTTATGTGGTGCGTGCTCGACGTGCTGCACAACGAGCCGTATGCCGACGGCGAGGCAGTAGACGGCTGGCAATACGAAAAGTTGAATTTAACATACAAAGAAAATGAATACTACAACGAGTATTGTTACATTATTGCAGTTTCTTACACAAACGACGACGGCGATATACAATTCGATTATTGGTATTGCCTAATCGCAACAGAACGGCGTTGTATTCATAACGCGCTTGATTATTTCAGGGATAAATACAGCGACGACGCACTTATTTGCCCCGATTGCGTTGCCATAATTGATTGCGACTGGTTTAAGTCGGAAATTGCAGAGGGCTAAGTAAATATAAACGGTATAAACCCGTTATATATAATAATTATTTTTTAGGAGGACATTAAAATGTCAAAGAACAAAGTAACTCAGGAACAGATTGCAAAACTTATTGCAGAGGCGAAAATCGACGTTGCCACCGTTCAGGAAAAATGTACCGTCGTAACGGTAACGCTTAAAAGCGGCTTTATTCTTTCAGAATCGAGTGCTTGCGTAGATAAAGCGAATTACAACGAAGAAATCGGCGCGCGCTGCTGTATGGAGCGCATAGAAAGAAAACTCTGGGAATTGGAGGGCTATGCGCTGCAAAAGGAACTTGCGGAATGTGATATGGAGTGCGAAGATGTAAGAGAAAAGACGGCAAAGGAACGCGTCGAAGAAGAGAAAGCCGAAGTGGTTGCAAGGGCGCAGAAACTGGCTCAATTCTTACAGTCGAAGAGTAGCGACAAACTTAACGACGGCGAAAAATATTTGTTGCAACTGCAATTACAGAAAATGTGCGAATATGCGGATATTCTCGCGGCAAGGCTCGGCGTATGGAGAGAGATTTAATCAATGAATAAGGTTATTTTAATCGGCAATCTTACGCGCGATCCAGACTACGGGGAAACGCAGAGCGGAATTTCTTTCTGTAATTTTTCAATAGCCGTCAATCGCCCTTACGCCGATAGTAACGGCGAACGACAGACCGACTTTTTCAACATAAAGACGTGGCGCGGACAAGCGGACAACTGCGCAAAATATCTGAGAAAAGGCAGTAAGGTTGGCGTTGTCGGCAGCCTGCAAACGCGGACTTACGAGGATAACGACGGCAATAAACGCAATGTAACCGAAATCGTTGCAAACGAGGTGGAGTTCTTATCTTCCGCAAATAAGAGCGACGATAGCGACGAAACAACCAGAGCGCAGCGCAACCGCCCCGAACTCGAACCGATAGACGACGACAACTTACCGTTTTAATTAAAGGCAGTCAATAAGAATGGAGGCAATTATGCAAAGTGTAATTACAGGCAGACCGATAGGCAGACCGAAACAGTTTTATAAATACGAATTGCCGCAGGGGGTAATAAAAGTCGTAAGGGCTCAATGCGCCGATTACGACCGTAAAGCCCTTGCTATTCGCGAGGGAAACATTGCTGCCGAAGCGCTGCAATCGTACATAAAAACGAATGAGGCAATCGACAAGGCTCTTGACGAAATAGAAGAGGGCTGTCGTGCCGACTTTCTTATTGATATTGCCGATAACAGAGGCTACGACCGTAGTCAGATACAGTTCTATATGTCGCATAACGCTTACTACAACAGAAAGCGAAAAGCGATATTTGAAATAGCCCTATATTTGCTGTTGATATAAAAAAGCAAGCCTATCTACTAAGTAATTATAACTATATACTATGAAATATATTATAAAATATAAGACTAAGTAAGTTATATCTACCTAAGAGAAAGACGGTAAATATTTTTCGGGTACTATTTCAAGTAAAAACTATGCTATACTTTACATAGTGCCAATACCCTTAGAGGTTAGAGCCCTGCTCCTAATAGTCGGAGTGGGGCTTATTTTGTTTTAATGAGGTAATTTACAAAATGAGCGATAAAAAAACCACTACAACTAAAAAGAAGAAGAGCAACAGCGGACAGTTTAAGAAAGGTAATTCTGTCGGTACTGAAACACGTTTCCAAAAGGAAAACAAAGCAGCGGATAAGTACAGCGAGAAATATTGCGATATGCTTTTAGAGTTTTTCTCTGTTCCTGAACCTACCGTCATTTACGAGGAATTTTACGACAAGGACGGCAACCTTACCAGAAAGACACCGAAAATGATTATACCGCCTAAATATCCGACGTTTGAATTGTTTGCGGCAAAGATAGGCGTAGTAATGAGTACGTTGACGAACTGGCGCGCTAAGTACCCCCGTTTTGATACCGCGTATGTGCGGGCAAAGGAAATGCAACTCGGCATAGCAAAACTCAACGGCATAACGAAACAGTATGACAGCAATTTCGCAAAGTTTATCCTTGTCAACGACCACGATATGGTTGACAAGTCCGCGCTTGAACAAACGCAAGAAAAACCGTTTGAGGTAAATATCAATGTCGTCAAGAAACCGCAATAAGTCCGAAAACAATTCCATAAACTTAGAAATTACGGAAAAGCAGCAGGAATTTATTGAGGCAGAGGCAACAGAGGTACTGTTCGGCGGGGCGGCGGGCGGCGGCAAGAGTTACGGGCAGGTTATCGACGCTATGCTGTACGCGCTGAAATATCCGAAAAGCAAGCAGATTATATTCAGAAAGACCTATCCTGAGTTGGAGCGTTCTATTCTGCGTACAATGCTTGCGGTTTATCCGAGAGGGAAATATTCCTACAATCAAACGGCGCACACGTTCACGTTTATCAACGGCAGCATAATCGACTGTGGGTATCTTCAAAACGAAACCGACGTGTACAATTATCAATCGGCAGAGTACGACGTTATCCGCTTTGACGAGTTGACGCATTTTACGAACTTTACCTACACATATATGCTTTCGCGTCTGAGAGGCGCAAACGGCTATCCGAAATATATGAAATCGTCCACAAACCCGACAGGCGCGGGGCGCGTTTGGGTTAAAGAACGTTTCGTTGATATAGGCGAGTGGAACAAGCCGCACGACGTGGTTATAGGTTACAGACCAGACGGAAAACCGATTATTTCTCGCCGTATATTCATTCCGAGCAAGGTTTACGACAACCTATTTCTTATGGAAAAAGATCCAGACTACGTTATGCGTCTTGAAAACCTGCCAGACAGCGAAAAGCAAGGGTTATTAAATGGCGAGTGGGACTACTTCGAGGGGCAATACTTTGAGGAATTTCGGCGCGAAATACACGTTTGTACACCGTTCGCAATTCCTCCTGAATGGCGGCGGTACAGGGCTTTCGACTACGGGCTCGATATGTTGGCTTGCTACTGGGTTGCTGTGGATAACTTGCACAACTGCTATTTTTACCGAGAATTATGCGAAAGCGATTTGCCTATATCGACCGCCGCCCAGAAAATACTCGATTTTACAGACGAAAACGAGAATATATATGCAACGCTTGCGCCACCCGATTTGTGGGGTAGAAGTCAGGAAACGGGCAAAGGGAAAGATACGTTGTTTTATGAGGCGGGACTGGAACTTACGAAATCGAGCAACGATAGAGAGGCGGGCTGGCTTGCGCTTAAAGAACTTATGAAACCTAATGCCGACGGCGTATCGCGGCTGCATATCTTTTCAAATTGTAAGTGGCTTATAAAATACCTGCCAGAATTGCAACGCGACGAGAAACACCCGACAGACTGCGCAACCGAGCCGCACGAAATTACGCATAGCCCAGACGCTGCAAGGTATTTTGCTATTTACTGGACGCGCCCTGCGGCGGCAGAAAGCGACAAACGCGTCAAATACAGACCTGACGAACTGGAAGATTACAGAAACGCCAGAACGCAGGAAGAACGAGATATTATAATCAAACGCAAGGGAGGTAAACCGTTATAATGCGTGTAGATAAAGAAAACAAATTACAATTTTTCAAGGACTTATTTGAGAATGCCAGAGGACAACAGGCAGCCCTCCGCGACGATTTTGAAAAGTGGAGCAAGCAATACAAGGGCGATTTAATTATCGACGGCAGCGACGAACACGCGCTCACAGGTAGAAATATTACTTATGAACTTATTGAAAGCCAGTTTTCAAGTTATTTACCCTCTACTGCGGTAACGCCAGAGATATATTCCGAACGGAATGACAGAAACGCGAAAAGCGTAGAAAGACTGCTTAAAAATAAGCGCAATCAACTGCCTTTCGAGAAAATGAACGACATAGACGAGAGGTATTCCCCGATTTACGGTGGTAGTATCTGGCTTGTTGAGTGGGATAACTCGATAAAGACACATAACACGGTGGGCGACGTTAAAATAACGTGCTGGTCGCCGTCGCATTTCGTCGGGCAGCCTTGCATTTACGATATTGACGATATGGAATACTGCTTTATTACGTTTGAAACCACGAAAGAGGACTTAGTGCGTAAGTACGGCGTTCCCATAGACGTGGCAGACGATACCGAAAGCGAGAATGGCGGCGAAACCGACGAAACCGCAACCGTCAACGTTTGCTATTACAAAAACGACGAAGATAAAATCTGTCAATATATTTGGTCGGGCGATACCGAATTGCAGGATATTGAGGACTATTATTCGCGAAAGGTATATGTTTGCAAGAACTGCGGGCGGCGTAAAGAATTATGCACCTGCGACAAGCCAGACTATGAATTGCAAGACGACGAATACGAGGAACTCGACCACGATATTGTACTTTCCGACGGCAGCGTGATACCCGCCGCCTCGCCTGTTATGAAAGACGGGCAGGTAGTAATGGAAGAATCGCAGCAGCAAGCCGTTTTAGAGGACGGCAGCGTGGCTATGGACGAGATAAACGGTATAATGATACCCGCTACCGTTCCCGTGCAAGTGCCGAAACTCGAACGCACGAAACTGCCGTACTATACACCGTCGAAATTCCCTATTATTATCAGAAAAAACACGTCGCAAGAGGATAGCCTTTTCGGACAGTCCGATTGCGAGTTTATTCGTCCGCAACAGCAGGCTATCAACAAAATCGAGAGCCGTATTCTTGAAAAACTTATGAACGCGGGCGTATATCCTACCGCGCCAGAAGATTATATCGGGCAATTCGACAACGGGTTGTATAAGAACGTAATCAAGGTAGGGCAAGGCAATTACAAATTGTTCGGGCGAATTGATTTGCAGGTAGATTTAACTCAGGATATTTCACAGTCTGAGCGACTTTATCAGCAATCAAAGCGCATTATGGGCATTACCGACAGTTATCAAGGGCAAGCCGATTCGACGGCTCAGAGCGGCAAGGCAAAGCAAATACAGGTCAATCAATCGGCGGGGCGGCTTGATAGTAAGCGTAAAATGAAAAATGCCGCTTATGCCGAAATAGACGAGGTAATTTTCCTATACTACCTCGCTTACGCCGACGAGCCGCGCGCAATGTCTTACGTCGATAGTATGGGCAGGCTGCAAAATGCTCAATTCAACAGATACGATTTTATCGAACGCGACGAAAACGGCGAATATTACTACAACACACAATATTTGTTCGGAACAGATTTGACGGGCGACGTTGAACAGTCAAGAGAAACAATTTGGAGCGAAAACCGCTTGAATTTCCAAAATGGCTGTTACGGAAACCCGCAAGAACTCGAAACGTTGCTTATTTACTGGCAGCAAATGGAAAAACACCACTATCCAGACGCAAGAGATATGGTTGAGCGTATCAGAGGCATTATAGAGGTGCAAAGACAGCAACTCGAACAGCAACTTGCAGCGGAGCAGCAGAAAAACAAAGATTTGCAAACGCAGGCTTACATAGAAAAAGAGCGTGCAGACGGCGCAGAGGGCTATCTGGAATACATAAACAAAATGGGAGGTAAGGCTCAATGATTAAGCAGAATTTAACGTTAGGAACTACCACGAGCAAAAAGAAGAAAAATAGCGGTGCGGGCGGCTTATATGGCGATTTTGTCGGCGGTACTGGCAGCGCAAACAATTTATCGTTGCCGAACTTACCCGCGCCAAACCCCACTTATGGCGATTTTATAAACATTCCTACGCCGTCGAAAAGCAGCAAAAGCGGTTATATAGGCGCGTATACTGGCGAAGAAACAAAACTTCCCAGCGTAACACCCGCTTTGAAGTATGAATCAAAAGCAAACTCCTACGGTTATAGCGATTACATAGGCGATATGACAAAGCAACCCACGATTTCGTCTTTGCCTAACAATCAGGTTGCAATCAAAAAACCAGAGTTTGATAGTAACGTCGTCGGAACTGTGGGCGGCGGCTTTTCTGGCGGTAAGAAAGGCGGCGTAACGGACGACGGGGCAATTATAGGCAACCCCAGTATTGAAACAATGCCGATAGTTAAGCCGTCTGTTGGCAATTCCACAAGTAAAAATCAAACCGAAAGTGCAGATAATTTCGCCCCAGCGGTACGAGAAATAATCGAGAGTTTATATCCTGAGAAGAAACAATCTGCTGTAAAATACAGCGATTATATTCCTGCTCAATCGCCTGCGGAAACAGAAATGCCGTCGCAAGCCGAACAGGTTAAACAAAACGAGCCAGCGGATAAAGAAACGCCCGCCGCCCAAACGAAAGAAGATAAGACCACTGACGGTAAAATGTCTTATGAGGACTATATCGCTGAAATGAAAAAGGGCTATCAGGAACAACTTGACGTTGCAAACAAGCAAGCAGAGCAGACGAAAGCCCGCGCTATGGCTAACGCTGAAAACGCCTACGCGCAGAATAAAGCAACCTACGGAACGAACGCTGAAACGCTTGCTCAAATGGGCTTAACGGGCGGCGGCTATTCCGATTATTTGCAGGCACAGGCTTACGCACAGAAACGTGCAGACGCTCAGGCTGCTACGGCGCAGGAAATCGCCTCTAAATCAAATAATCAGGCTACGTATCAGCAGTATATAACCGCAATGAACGAAAAACTTGCGGAAAAGGCTCTTTATGAAGAACAACTCGAAGAACAGCGCAAGTATAACGAACAAAAAACAGCCGAGCAGCGCGAATACGAACGTCAGCAACTTGAAGAGCAGAGAAAATACAATGAAGAGCAGACTGCAAGCAGTAAAAAGCAAAACGTATTCGATTCTTTGTGGTCGGGTGTTCAAGACACGAATACTACATATACCGAAGAGGCGATTGACGGCATAGCAAAAGAATACGGTCTATCAGACGATCAGGTTGCCTCATTAAAAACCTTGTTGAAAAACACAAAAAATAAAGCCTCCGAAGAGAAAAGTAAGGCGATACTTGAAAGTGCGCTCGCTAACGTGGACGCAGCGGCAACAGGCTCGCTTGACGAATATCTTGACGGCTTACAGAAACTTGGTTTGTCGGACGAGGACAGGGCGACATACGAAAAGGCGATACGCGAACAAATGGGTAACAATATCGTTGGCGCTATCAACGATAGCATTTCAAAAGGCGAGATAACCTCGCTTGATTACAATATAGCAACCGCCGAAGATTATTACACAAAGGGCTATATTTCCAAAGAGCAATTACAGACTGTATACAATAAGTATGCTACCGTAACCGTAGAAACTGTCGCAAACACCGATTTCGGTTCTGACGACCAGAAGAAAATTAAATCTTATCTTTCCGCGCAAAAGGATATTGAGCAATGGTATAAGGACGGAAAACTGACCTACTCAATGTATAAAACGCTCAAAGAAAAAGCGGGCGGCGAAAACTATAACGCTTGTTCTGGCGGCTGGAACTTACAAGGGCTTGGTAGCGGACGAAATAACGACGACGTTGATATTACTATCGGTGCCACCTCGCGAGGTGGAAACGGCAAAAAGGAATACGACTTGCTTTGCAGTTCTACTATTACCGATAGCGAAATTATTTCAGAACTCAATAGAATTGCAACGGGCGACGCAACCAAAACGCCGTCTAATACAGGCAGCGGCACATTATGGAACTGGTGGAATACAAACAGCAACGAAAACGGAAATGCTGGCAGATTGATAGTTGCTTACGGAAATATGTATCTTTATACGAGCAAAGGTTGGACTAAACTCAAATCGGATAATAACGACGCAGAACTCGCAAACGCTATCAGTGCGTTTACGGGCGGCGGTACGCGTGTGCAATCAAAATATTCTGCCGATAATTCGCCTACGAGCGATACAAAAAGTAAAGCAGAGGCTGGCACGCTCACATATAACGACGTTGCAAAGTATAACGCTGGAATAAGAACGGAGCGCGAATTTAATCGCAATAATAACAGCGACAAAAAGAAATACGGAACATATCAAGCGTACTTAAAGGCAATGTACGAGAAGTATAAAAAGTAAGAGGTAAAAAATGTCAACTTTATCGAAAGTTACAAAAAGCGGAACTGTAAGTGGCGTGGGTAGGAAATCTACCCTTGCTCGACTTGCAGAATCTGGTTATTCTATGAAATCGGCACTTAACCCTAACGGCTCAACCTTGCAGAAAATGTTTTCTGGCGCATTTGATAGTCCTGCCAGAGCAAACAATCAGGGCAGCGGCTTGCTCTATACAATCGAAAGAGTAGGCTTAGGCGCATTTAGTATGTTGGAGGGTATCTGGGACTACACTGCTGGTGGCATAGCAAAAATATTTGGTGCAGACGAGTGGGCAGAGGCTCAAATCGCGAACAACATATCAGGTAGAGCATTGAACGATATAACCGAGGCGTATAACCCGTCAAAAGCAATGCAGGTTGTTGGCGACATTGCGGGTGGCGTAGGCAATTCTGTACCAGCAATGGCAGCGGTTGCGGCGGCAGGGGCTATTGCCTATTTCTCTGGCGGCACTTTATCCAGCGTTTCTGCTGGCATTATTGCTGGCGTTACGGCTGGGCTTGGAGCGGCTGGTATGGGAGTCACGTCTGCGTATGAAAAAACAGGCGAACTCGGAGGGAAAGAGTTTTTATACGGAACTATCAGCGGTACAACAGAGGGCGCGTTAGAGGGGCTTACTGGTGCGGCAGGTAAAGTCGGCGCAAAATTGTTTGCAAAACAAACGGCTAAAACTCTGGCGAAGAAAGGAATAGTGAAAGGTATTATTTCTAACTTTGCGGGCGAGGCTTTCGAGGAGGGAATGAGTGAATTTCTCGATCCGTACTATCAGCGTTGGACAAAAGTTGATCCAAACGCAGAAAATGCTACTGCTCAACAAATTGGCTATGCCGCGCTTATCGGCGGTATTTCTGGCGCGCTAATGGGTGGTATCGGCGACGTTTACGGAACGGCAAAGCAAATTGTCAGGGGTTCGCACATTGCTCAAAATTCAACGCTTACGCAAAGCACGCTTGATACGGCGCGTAGTTTTGCAAAGTATGAAACAGAACACGCAACAGGGAGCGAGGCATATCAATACGTTTCAAATCTTGTGAATCAATACGACGCAGCAAAGCCCAGAACGGACGGCTCTTTATCGATTGCGCAAAAACGTATACTCGGTCAAATGGAGGCGGCGAACACGGTACTTACTTTCGAGCCGATTATTCAACGTAGCAGAGCGAATATTCTTGCGAACGCGGAAAGTTTTGTAAAGGCTATCAATGAGAGAAGTGTTATTGACGCAAGTACGGGCAAACCTTTTCATTTTAATAGCGTAGAAGAATTTACAAATAATAAGAGCCTTGTAACGCAATTTGCGGTTGCCGACGCGCTCGGTCAACTTGTTATGAGCAAAGATTCTGTTTACGACGCAGTTTCAAATAAGCGGGCGGGCGAAATAATGCAAGCCGATTTTCGTAATTTCCAGAAAGAGGCAACGCCGCAGCAGAAAAAAAGTATAAACGACCTTTTCGGGATAGACGTTGATTCTATTACTTACGACGATTTCGTGGATAAAATTCAAACCACGAATAGCGAAGTGCTTACGAGTAAAAAAGCCGAACTGTCGGCTATGTCGGCAGCGAAAAAAGAAATTGCGCGTGTTATCAACACAAACGAGGCGGTAGCAGACGCAAACACGATTACCGACAAGACGGCATTTAAGGACGGTATAAGCGTATTTAAGGTAAGCGAAAAGACTTATGCAGGCATATCAAAAACCGCCGACGGAAAATATATGCTTTATTTAGACGGCAATATTTCTCACGTTCTTACAAAAACCGAACTCGTCAACGCTATAAAAGCCCTTGTAACGCCACCGTCTGCCGCAACAAACGCTCAAACGAACGTCGGACAACCGCAACAGGCGACACAAGCCGCCGCCCCTACCGTTAAGAATGCTGAGGGGCAATCTTCCATTGCGCAAAATACCGAGGTTGCGAAAGAAAATGTGGCTCAGAGCGAAAAAAAGGCTGCAAAACAGGTGGAAGAAACAAAGCCTAAAAAGAAAAAGACTGTTGAAAAGACGACAGAAACAACCGAAAAAACCACCAAAAAGGCAGCGGAAACAAAGAAAACCGAGAAACATACAGTTGAACAGTCCGAAAAAAGCGGCGAAACGGTCAAAAAGGTTGAAAACACTAACAGCAAGCAGCAGGAAATTAACAAATTGAAAGAAAGCCCCGTCGCGACGGAGCGCGTTATGGGCGAACTGTGCGATTTAGGCGTTGTTGATTACGATAAGGCTATCAATACGCCCGACGGACAAAATATAGACGTTGTTGCAGAGTATGCAATGGGCGATTTATCCGATTATGAACGGCAGGGTTTATATTCGGCAAAATCTCTGGCAAAAGCAATTTCCGAGCACGCCGACGAAATACGCGCAGGTAAAAAGCCTTACGTCGAAATTATGGATAGGGCAATCGAACTCGACGGCAAGGAAATGCCGAAATGGTATAAAGAGCAATACCATTCACAAAGCGCGGAAAGCACTGAACGGGCGGCGGCTAAGCCTACTAAAAAGAGCGAAACGTCAGGAGAAAAGACTACTGCGAAGAAAAGACCTAAACTCGATAAAGCGCGTGAAAGGCTCGTTTCCTTAACATTATCAAAAGACGTTCGGGAAAATTTACACGGCGCGTATGTTATGAACGGCGTTCAATATGTGAGCGACGGTTATTTTTGTGCAGCCTACACAGATACCGTAGGAGGACTTACCGAGGCAAAAGGCGGCATTGATTTCAGCAAAATTTTGGATAAATACAGAAATAGTACAGATATGCGCGAGGTTATTATAGACGCAGACGCTATCCGTGCGGTTGTTCCTGCAAAAAAGTCCGAATTATCAATAAGCAAAATAGGCGACACTTATTATAACACAAAACTTGTGAGCCGAGTTATCGACACAATCGACAGCCCGCAGACGTTTCTTACAGAACATAAGCAAACAAAAGACGGTTTTAATATAGACGTGCTGTATATCAAAGGCAAAAACGGCGACGCTTGCATTATGCCTATGAACGGCGTAAGAATTAAAAACGATAATGTAAAAATTGATTATACCGCGTCTTTTGCTGACGGAACGCAAACTGCCGCTCAGACCGCGCAAGTTGCAAAGCCAGTCAAGCAGCCGAAAGCGAAGAAACAATCCGAAACCGCAAGCAAGACGGAAACAACGGATAAAATCACTGATTCGGAACTTAAAAAAGGTTTTGCCGACGGTAAAGGATATAAAGAGTTCACGGTTAAAGAATTTCATTCTTTATCGAAAGACGTACAGGCTTATTTTAAGATCAAAGAGGCGTATTCTAAGAGTAAAAAAGGAAATGGTAAGTCGATTGTGCTTATCCAGAGCGGCGAATTTTACACCGCGCTTTTCGATGACGCAAAGACGGTTGCGGACGCGCTTTCTCTTACGCTTATCGATAAAGATTCAAAAGCGTACAGCGAACGTATCAAAATGGCAGGTTTTTCCGTTGCTCAATTTGACGAAATGCAGTCAAAACTTGCCGCTGCTGGTTATGACGTTATAAAAACGAGCATAGACAATCAGGGTGCAGGCACATTGTATCAGGCAAAAACAACCGATAGCACGGCGAAAGAAGTTGCCGCAACGGACGCAACGGCAAAGACTGAAAAAACAGAGAAAACTACAAAAAAACAGGCTGATTTCGGCGAGAAAATAGGCGGTGCGCGTAAGGACGAATGGGCGGCGCGAGGGCTTACCTCTGCCGATATGGAGGGTATGAACGCCCGCGAAATTCAGAAGTACGCAAAGAAAGAACGCGTGTGGAAACGCCCGAACTGGGAGCAGGCTGTTGCCGACGGTGGCGATAGGGGTTTATTGTATGCTCAAAACGAAATTTATAAGTCTTTGAACGCAACACCGTCCTCTGCTTTCAGTTATCGGAATAAGTCCGAGGCAGATATTCTTGCTGCCGCAAAACTTTATGCCGACGAAATTACTGAGATTCGGAAAATGGCAGAAAACGCCAAAACCGCCGAAGATTTCAAGGATATGGGTACAAAGTGGATAACCGAAAAAGGCTATGCCGAACTTAAAAACGGTCGCTTGACGTGGACGGATAAATATTATCGCAGCCCTGCTCTTTACGGCTCGAATTATTTAGTTGCCGTAGATAAAATGGCGCAACGTTTTAATATTCTCGGAGAGCGTGCTTTAATGGAGGGGTTCGGTGTTCCGTCCGACAGTAAATTGCCACGCGGATATGAAATTCGCAAAACCGCCGATTCTTTTTATGGAAGTAAAGCGGAAACAGGAAATTATTATATCGTCAAAAGCGGCTATCGCGTTGCCGTAGGTTTTAACACGATTGAAGAGGCTATCGCTTACGGTAAAGAGCATTTCGGATCGGCTACGACGGCAGCAAAAGCGGGTAAACAGAGATATGTACCCGAGCAACTTTCGGAAGTGCACCGTGAGGGGCTTGATTACCGTCAGGGCAGGGATATTGCAGGCGACGATTATATACGCGATTTCGGAATAAAAGGCGGCGAATTTGGCAACTGGCTTTCCGAACTCGACAGAAAAACCTCGCTTAATTACGGCTACGACGCATTTTGCGATTTAGCAGACGCACTCGGTATGGAAAAGACGGATATTTCGCTTAACGGAACGCTTAATATCGGTTTCGGCTCTCGCGGTCAGGGCTTGACGGGGGCAGCGGCGCATTATGAGCCGCTGAGAAAAGTTATAAACCTCACGAAAATGAATGGTGCGGGCTCTCTTGCTCACGAGTGGTGGCACGCGTTCGAGGACTATATTTCTGGCGATACGAATCAGTCCGAAATGTCGAGCAATTTCAGTAAATTACCGAAAAATACAAGAGCCGCCGCAACCGAACTTGTAAACACTATGCTTTACCGCGACGGCACGGTGGAAGAAAACGCTCTTGCGAGCCAAAAACAAGCGGATAGATACCAGCAGCGGCTGAAATATTATCTTGACAATAATTTTGCGGTATTAAACGGCAAAATGAGCAAGGAAACAATGCAAAATTATGTCAATCAAAAGTATTACAAGCGTATGGCAACCGAGGCAGATTTCAAACGATTTGCCGAACTTACAGAGCAGGCGAGAAAAGGCGACGCTCAGGCTCTTGCTAAATTCTACGACAACAAACGTTCTGTTGTGGACGATTTAAGCGATTTGAAGAAAGAAATAACAGGCAAGGGCTTAGCGAAAGAAGATAGGCTCGCGCTTGCGCACGCCGTTCAGGACGCAGGTTTAACGCCAGACGTTAAAGTAAAAGAAAAAACGGAATACTACAAAGACGCACTGAAAATAAGTGCAACGCATAGTAAAGACGGCGGGTATTGGGAATCCAACTGTGAAATGCTTGCAAGGGCATTTGCGTCGTATATAACAGACAAGACGGCAAAGTCCAACGATTACCTTTCTGGACATTCCGAGGGGGCTGTTTTAGCCGACGGAACAGTAGCGTATATTATGCCGCGTGGCGAAGAAAGGACGCGTATAAATGCGGCTTTCGATAAATTGTTTGCAGCGGCAAAAGAGGACGGGCTTATTCACGAGAATACGTCCGAAAAACCGAAAAATAAATCTCGTTATGCGCTTTCGGAACAGGCAGAACTCAATAGCCAACCCGCAGGGAATAAGAGCCAGACATTAAAACCGCTTGAAATGAAACGCGCTGAAATTTACGCAAGAAACAACGTAAAAGGCTACGAAAACCTTTCTTACGGCGAGAAGTTAGAGGTTGAGTGGACTATCGCCTCTGGGTGGCGTTACGGCGTGGATAACGTAAAAATAAAGCAAATGGCACAAATTGCTGCCGATATTGGCACTGGCATAGGGTTTGCGAATATTTCCGCTAAGAGCAGCGACGGTAAAGCAAAAGCCGTTGACGGCGTATGTTATTCGCGCAGCGGGCATAATACAATTTATTTAAGCCCCGACAGCGTAAATTCCGTAGAAAAAATCACTCTTGAAGAACTTGCGCACGCTTTCGAGGGAACAGAGGGATATTCGGATATAGCAAAAATGGCAACCGAGCATTACGACGCGCGCCCCGCAGAAAAGGCGAAAATCGAGAATGCGTATAAGGAACTCTACAAGAACGAAGAGGCTTTGTTTGCAGAGGAAATTTTACCGTCCGAACTTACGGCGCATTATGTGAGAGAAATGCTCGGAAATCGCAATATGCTTGCAAAACTTACGGCAGAAAAACCGACGTTTATACAGCGTTGTCTAAACTGGCTTAAAGGTTTTAAGAAAAAAGCCGCCGCCGTCGATACGGCGGTTGCGGCAGACGTACAAATTCTTGAAAACAGATTTAAGGCGTTGTATAATCAAAATAAGGGTAAAATTGCAAATGGCATTGCAAATACAAGCCGAATGAGTATAGCGTCTATTGACGGCAAAGATACAGTTATTGTCGATACCGACCAGCATATTTTTGACGGCGTACAACGCGAAGAACTTGGTAACGTTGCAAGAAAATATATTCAAGAACGTTTCAGAGGCAAAACTATTGACGGAACGACGTATAGCAGAATATCCGAAAAAGAATATACCCACTCAAAAGACACACAAAGACTGTTTAATCAGAGCGGTTCGGAATATTCGGCAAAAATGCGAGCGTCAACGGAACTTATAAACCTTGTAAAGACAGGCGAACTTATCGGGCACGAAAGCGCAAAGCATACAAAACCTGTAAATGCTGGCGGTTTCAACAGGTATAATGTGTCTTTTATTCTTGACGGGAAAACGTTCAAGGGCGAATTGCTTATCGCGCAGGGCAGCAACAATGTTGCCACTTTTTACGATATTGTAAAAATAAAAGAGAGCAATTCGACCAGTAACAACACACAGGTTGCAGGGCGGTCGAACGCTCTCTCTGATAATAGTATATCCAAAAACAGCGAAAAAGTCAACAAGAAATATGCTTTATCGTCGAAAATGGATTCAGAGGGGCGAGTTTTATCTGCCGAACAGCAAAAATATTTTGCAGACAGCAAAGTTACCGACAACGACGGAAACCTGCTTGTGGTGTATCACGGAACGAATAATGATTTTTATACGTTTGATAGCGGAAGAGTTGGCAAAGGTATAGACCAGTTCGGCTCAGGTTATTATTTTACTACAAATAAAGACCACGCAGGGGTTTACGGAAACAGGACGATAGAGGGCTACTTGAATCTTAAAAACCCGTTTATTATTGAAGTGGGCGATAATGGCGGTACAATAGATCAGTTTTATAGACAGCCCGTAACGCAATCTCAGGCAGAGAAAATACTTAAAATGCACCCAGATATTTATAGTGCGGAAGATAGTCCTTTGGGAAATTATAGCGAGAGGTATTGGACGGAAGGTGCTACCGAATCGGTTATAAAAGAAGTTGCCGCACAAATGGACGAAATCGGAATGTTTACCGATAACACAATGTTTGGCTATTATCCGAACGAGTTGAACGCTGCCATAAAGAAAGTGTTAGGTTATGACGGTATTCAGGTCAATTACGGCAAATACGAAAAATATTACATTGCGTGGGAACAAAACCAGATAAAAGACGTAACAAACACAAGCCCTACTACCGCAGCAGATATTCGTTACGCGCTTTCCGAAGAGCAACAGGCTAAACTCGACAGCACGAAAGGCTCAGATAAGGTTATGACGGAATTACCGAACAGCAGAGTTTCGGTTAAAGACGTTATAACCAAAGAGGCTACAAAAGAGCAGTTTGCAGAACAAGTTAAGAGCGACACGAAACAGTATAAAGAGGGGTTCCAAATCGCTATGACGAACGCGCAGGCTGGTGTTGAAAGGGTTATGCGCGAGGTGGGTGTTCAGGACGCTACCGCAGTAACGAACTACGTCAGAGCGGGCAAAAACGCTGGTATGAACGCACTCGATATAGAGGGCGCACAGTTTAGTCTTGACGGCGAAACACGTTTAGGCGAATCGTGGGGCAAAATCTGGCAACCGATATATGCGCTCGATAAAAAAGACGGGCAGGCTTACGCAAAATTTCAGGAATATTTGTTGCATTATCACAATATCGACCGTATGGCGGTGGGGAAACCCGTGTTTGGCGAGAATGTAACGGCAGCAGATAGCCGCGCGGCGATAGCGCAGATTGAATCGGTTTATCCGCAGTTTAAGAAAATTGCAGAAAAAGTATGGAAATTCAATGACAACAACTTGCAACTTTCGGTTGATAGCGGTATGTATTCGCAGGAATATGCAGACCACCTTAGGGAACTTTATCCGCACTATGTTCCGACGCTTAGAGAAGAACACGCAGGCGGTATTGCAACCATACAGGGCAAGAACAATATTCGCGTAAACAATGCAAAAAAACAAGCAATCGGCGCAGATACTCGTATTTTGCCGATAGACGATACCGTTGCCCAGCAGACTTTACAAAAATATGCGTCGGCAAGAACAAATAAATTGCTTGTAGACGTACTTAACGGGAAAGCGCACGACGAGTTCAGAGTTGTTTCGTCAGAGGACGCAAGCATTGACGTTGATACCGATACGCTTGTAAAAACCTTTGAGGATAAAACAAAGAATACACACCAGATAACATTTTATCACGACGGTAAACGTGTTACGGTGGAAACGTCGCGTAATTTCTACAAAGGTATTGAGGCGTTTCAGCCGTCTGGCGATAGCGCGTTTAACAATGCTATTCTTAACGGTGTGGCGAAATTAAACTCTGCCTTTAAGGAACTTGTTACGTCCTTTAACCCGTTCTTCTCATTTTTCCGTAACCCGATACGAGATATTCAGGACGCAGGACTTTATACTCGCTATCCGCTCAGAAAGTTCGCTGCGGCATATATGGAGGCAAGAAAGCAAATTGCAAGTAACGGCGTTTACTGGCAAGAGGCAAAGGCGGCGGGTATTACTTCTGCAAGCGTATATGACTACGAAAAAGGCTTAAATTACAAAAATATGAACGCTATCCAGAAAGCAGGGCAAAAAGTAGAGGCAGCCTCGAACGCTATCCAGAAAGCAGGGCAAAAAGTAGAGGCAGCCTCGAACGCTATCCAGAAAGCAGGGCAAAAAGTAGAGGCAGCCTCGAACGCTATCGAAATGGCACCCAGACTTGCAGAATATATTTGCTCGCGTGAGGCTGGTTTATCCGTTCAGGAATCGCTTTTGAGAGCGCAAGACGTTACTACGAACTTCGGTAGAGGAGGTATATTCGCAAAGAAACTTAATGCAACGATTATGCCGTTCTTAAACCCCGCAATTCAGGGCTTTTCAAAAATGGTAAGAGCCTATACAGGTAAGGACGCGGCGCAATCGTGGATAAATCTTATCGTTCGTAGTGTTATGCTCGGCATAGCGACAACCGCTCTTAATGATTTGCTGCACGACGATGACGAAGATTACAACAATCTTTCCGATTACGTTAAAGAAAACAACTATGTGTTGTCTTTTGGCGACGGCAATTTCCTTAAAATTCCGAAAGGCAGAGTGGTAAGCGTATTCGGCGGCGCGTATCTACGCTCGAAGTGGTATGCGCAGGGCGACGAGGACGCGTGGGAGGGGTATTTAAGCAATATAGCCTCTGCGGTTACACCTGTTGACAATTTTACGCGTACTATTTTTAGTCCGATTACGGATATAAAAACAAATACGACGTGGTATGGTGGTACTATCGAGGGGCAGAAGTTTGCAAATACGAAACCCTCCGAACGCTATGACGAAAGCACGAGCAATATAGCAATCTGGCTCGGAAAAGTATTCAACTATTCCCCCAAAAAGATTGATTACCTGCTCGACCAGTATGGCGGTATTGTAACGGATATTGTTTTGCCTGCAACTACTATGCAAGCAGAAAGCGGCATTGTATCGAAAAACTTGCTTGCAAATTCTACGATAAATAGCAGGTGGAGCACAGAATTTTATTCGCAGATAGAGAAATACACCTATAAAAAAACCGACGGCGACGCAAAGGCGAAAGCGACGGTTAAATATCTGAACAGTATTAAAAGCACGATTTCGGATATGTACACGCAAAAACGCCAGATCCAGACTAATACGGCATTATCAAAAGACGAAAGATTAAGCCAAACACAGATTATTCAGGCTGCTATAAATGCTTTAATGAAAGACAGTTTGACAAATGCAAAGTATTTATACGAAGAACTCGGCAAATACGACCTTTCTGATAACAATTTCGATATGAGTTATCTCGACGCGATAAGTACCGTGGTAGGCGCAGAATATGCGTTAAAATCGTATAATAAAACCGTGTATGAAAAGGCTGCAAACCTTAACAAACTCGGCATAGGTTACGATACATATTACGATTATTATTTTGCAACGAAAAGTATCGAGGCAGACGTTACGTCAAGCGGCAAAACTATAAGCGGATCTCGGAAACAAAAGTTGATACAATATACAATGTCAACCGATTTGGATATGGTGCAAAAACTCATTCTTATTATGAGTTCGGGTTACTCGATATCCGACGGCGATATTTCGGGCGTGTCGGCAAAGCAAGTAAAACGTGTTGTAGCGCAGTACATTGCAAAATCTGGGCTTTCTTCCGAAGAAAAAACCGCACTTGCAAAAATGTGCGGGCTTACGGTAAGAAATGGCAGGGTATATCTTGCATAAAAGAAAACGGGCACCTTTCGGAGTGCCCGTTTTTTATAAGTTATTTTCTTTCCCATTTTGCATAAAGCGTCATATCGCCCTTAACCGTATCTATTGCAGGGTTCCATTGATAAGTATAACTCTTATCGGTATACCAGCCGCAAAAGGTAACATATTCGGGCGAGGGAACGTCGATAGTGCCGACTATGCCGTCCTTTTCAACCTTTATTGTGAAAGTTTTGTTGTATTTATCCGCATTTAATTGAGCGTAAATACCTTGACTGTTAGTAGTTTCGACTGGTGTTGAAACAATCGTAACGTTGTAAGTTTTCTTGCAGCCAGTTAAAAAGCAGCAAATAAATAAGATTGTACAGATTGTCGCAAGAAAGCGTTTTTTCATATTCCTATGTCCTCCTAATTTATATTTTTAATATTGCTACCACTATAATCAAAACAAACAATAAAAAGAAATAGCCTAACAGTCCTAAGACTTTATCCCAGTAGTCGCTTTTGTCATATCGCCTATGCCCGATTAAAGGCAGTATCAATATAAGGGCTATAAAAAGCAGTAGTATCTTCATTGTTGCCCCTGAAAATAAAAAGTGCGCCGACCAAAGCCAGCGCACAAAAAACGCAAACTTCGTCGTCGCCAAACAACTTACAAAGATATATGTATGTAACTCTATCCCGTAAAATCTGCGTTTTTATCAAATTTGATTTGGAATAGAGTTGTCGCGTAAAATAACGCAATCTGCGCCCTTTCTTTGTAAAAAGAGCGCGATTTATTTTCTTTTGTAAGTTATTTGGCTATTTTATTATAGCATAACGATATTATTTTTGCAATGAAAAACGAGGTGTCTAACATTGTTAAACTTGTATTTTTTTGCTTAAATCTTTTGAAAAGACGAGTAAATTAACGACACACAATATTTTTCGGGTACAATTTTGAGTAAATAGTATGATATAATTACAATGCAAAACGGCGTAAAGGAGCATAATATGGCTTTTCAACTTGAAGAAATTCCAAAAGATACGGAAGTAAAAAAGGCGATTTGCCCGCATTGTAAAAAGACGATACACGCAGTCGGTTTTACGAAAGGCAGTAAATGTCAGGGAATAACCGTTGTTTGTAAGTTCTGCGGGCGTATTTATTCCATAAAAGCCGATTAGCAAAAATTGCATACACACATTTAGTGCCAAAGTCCGAAGAGATTTGAGCCCCCACTCTTGCCAGTAAGAGTTTCGGGGCTCATTTTCTTTTTATAAAAATTCTTAAAAGGAGGTTGTTAGTTATGCAGAAACGCGGAAATAAGGGAAACCCCTACGCCACTAACAAGGGTGGCATTATCAGAGCACCTAAGCCCGTAACCGACCAGCCCAAGGCTACGGTCGTCAAAGGCTCCGACCTTAGAAACGGAAAGAAATCGAAATAAGCCAAAGGAGGAACACATAAATGGCTGGCGAAATCGACGAAAAGAATTTATCGCTTTTAGACGACGAAGAAACCGACGGTAGTGAGGAAATCGAGAACGACGAGGATTTTGACCTTGACGGCGATTCAGACGAGGAACTCGGTGCGGCTGCCGACGAAGAAACAGACGGCGACGAAATCGACGATATAGACGAGGTGGATCTTGACGAGGACGACGAACTGGACGAATCCGAAGATTCAGACGAGCAAGACGAAGAAAACGACGGCTCGAACGAAAGCGGCGAGGACAATAACAGCACCGCCGCCGATAGTCAAGACGAAAAAGACGCTATCATAGAAAACCTTAAAAAGCAAAACAACAAATTCCGCGCTCAGACGAAAGAAACGCTGGAAAAACTCGGTATTAAGGTTGACGGGGATAACGTTGAGGAGGCATTAGAGCAAGCAGCAGCGGAATCGGACGGCGTAAGCCTTGAAGAATACCGCAAAACGAAGAGCGACGCAGCGGAAGTTGCGCAGGCGCGAGAAACGCTCAGACGACAGAAGTTTGAAACGCTTGCAGCAAACGACCTTGCGGAACTTAAAAAATCGTTCCCAGACCTGCTTGAAACTAAGCAGATTAAAGACGCTTTTACAAATATCGACGAATTTGCAAAATTCGGACGGCTCAGAGATAGCGGAATAGACGTAAAAACCGCCTATCTGGCAGTTAAAGGCGACGACGTAAGAGCGAAACAGTCCGCTGCTGCAACGCAGAAAGCGGCAAATGACGGCAAAAAGCACATAACGTCCGTTGCGCCGAAAAAGGCGGCGGGCGACAGTGTTACAATGCCGAAATCAACTCTTAAAGAGTGGCGGGAAATATTCCCGAACAAGACGGATAAAGAGATTTTCCAACTTTACAAAAAAACTTTATAAGGAGCAAACACAATGTTTAATCTCAGAAAAATTATCAACGGTAGAATGAATGTTCCCGAAATGGAACTTTTGCCCGTAACCGCGAGCGAAAGTTTTGTTATGGGTGAGGCGCTCGTTCTTTCCAGCGGGAAACTGACGAAAGCCAGCGGTACTACGAAACCCACTCACATTGCAGCGAAAGATTATTCCGCGCCCGCGTCTGGGGCTGAAAAATTGCCGTGTTACAGAATTGCAAAAAATATGGTTTTTGCCGTTCCTGTAACTTATTCCAGTACGGCAGTTGCGGTTGTTCTCGGCAGTAAAGTAACCGTTGACAGCGACGGTTTAGGCGTTACGGACGTAACCACCAGCGGCGTTGCGACCGTTGTCGATACTCTCGACGCGAAAACTGCTGCTGGCGACGAAATCGAAGTAATCTTCGAGTAATTAACAGGAGGCATAAAAATGAGTATTATATTCTCTAAACTTGCGGGAACGAATGATCCGTATATCGGAAAGTTTGAACACCCGATTAAAGCACTTATCGAAAACGAGAGCAACATTCTCGAAAAAAAGAAAACTCTGCTTGACGTTCTCTACAACGTCGAAAAATCGAAACGTTACGCCGAAACCGTAATGGGGCAAGGCGATTTCGGTTTGTTCCAGAGTACGAAAGAGGGCGCAGGCGCGGAAAATGACGTACCTGAGGGCGGATTCAAAAAGACGATTGAGCACATTCCGTTTATGAAAGAATTTACTATCACAAAGGAATTGCTCGACGACGCAAAATTCGGACTTCCCGCAGAGTTCAGAAACAGACCGAAAGGGTTTATCCGTGCGTATTACAGAACGCGCGTTAAACTCGGCGCGTGGGCTTTGGCTCACGGCACGAGCACGAGCGGTACGTTTAATAAGGCTACCGTTGATTTGACCGTCGGCGACGGGTTGCCGCTTTTCCACAATGCGCATAAATTTGCCACTACGAAATTCAAAGGCAAAACGCAGTCGAATTTCTATTACGACGATAAACTTTGCGGCGATACCGCGAAACTTGAAAAATCTCTCGGTATTCTCGCAAACAAAATGCGTAACTTTAAGGACGAAAACGGCGAAACTCTCGGATATACGCCCGATATTATCGTATTACCGTCCAACCGTCCCGAACTCGAAATCGACGTTAAAAAGGTTATCGGTTCGGAAAGAACGACGGGAACGGACTACAACGATATTAACACGCAGTACGGCAACTGGACTATCGTAATTCTTGACGGCTGGGAAACCGACGACGACAGATTTATGCTTATGTCCTCCGAGGCAAACGAGAATTTGCTCGGAAATATGTTCTACAACCGTGTTGCGCTCGATATTAAGAGCGAGGTTGACATTCATACCCGTAACCTTATCTACAACGGTTACTGCCGTATGGGCATAGGTTTCTCGAACTGGAAACATATTTTGCTTGCCGTCAAATCTTCGTCCGCAGTTACCAACGCCACTGATTTGGCACTTGCTTAATCTAAACTCGCAGTCGCCCGCGCTTTCCCCGCTTTGCAACGCTGCGATTTAGGCTTTCAGCGGGGCTTGTAGTTATGAGATACGAGCCCCGTCTGAAAAGATTTAAGGAGGTTTTGTAATGACCATAAAAGAACTCTACGATTCCGTAGCGCAGTTAGGCTTTGAAACCTCGCTCGAAGATAACGACAGATTTTACTTAGCCGTAAACAGGGCTATTATTCAGATAAATCGGTTAAGACCGAAAACAAAAGTATACGAATTAAGCCATTTCCCGATAGATAACTTACTCGGAAATGACAAGGGCGAGCCCGTCAGTAATGACGACGAGGCTCCTATTTTCGTTGCCGACGGTGCAAAGGCTTATTATTTTGAGTGCAACGGCAACGGAACTTTAATTATTGAAAAAAATATTGCTGGCGACGAATGGGCTGTAATAGGCTCGGAAACTCTGACGAGTGCCGACGGCAATTTTACCAAATACAGAGGTTTTATCAAAGACGGCAGCGATTTTTATACTGGAACTGTACGTTTGCGTTTTGCTGGCGATTATGTTTTGTGGGTAAAAAACGTTGCAATGTATGATAAATTGCGCTCTGAAAAAGTAACGGATATTCCCGATTTTTCGGAATACGTTGCTTATGATTTTGTCAGCCTCGCAAACGATTTCGCCTCGTTTGTGCGTCCTCCGATAGCGGACGCGGGGCAAAGTAAGGGCTTTGTGCTTGATTCAGATTATTTTGTATCTGGCGACGCAACGCTCCTTATTCCCGCGTCTGTTAAAGGCTCATATAGCGTTAGGTATAACAAAAAAATCGCGTCAATCAATCAGGACGAAAACGCAGAAACAACGAATATCGACCTTGACGACGATTTGTGCGCGATTTTACCTAACCTTGTGGCGGCTTATATCTGGGTTGACGACGAGCCTACAAAAGCAGAGTATTATCTCTCGCTTTACCGTGAACAGGCAGCCGAAATTTATGCTACCGCAAAGAAATTAGAGCCTGTTGTTTACAGAAACAGAAACGGGTGGTAGGGTATGGCGTATTCATTCAAAACAAGGGAAAATCTCAGCAAAGGAACGACTGAGTATAACAGATATTACGGCAATTTCAGAGGCGTTGACTTTTCCAACGACCATACGCAAGTCAACCCGTCGCGCCTTGCTTATGCTGTAAATATGTACAAAGATTATCGCAGCAAACAGGGTGTCGCACTGGAAACCGTTGCGGGCTTTCGTAAACGCTGCCATTTCGCAAAAAAGCCGACAATCGACGCAAACGGCAAAGCGACAGGCTTGTTCACGGAAACCAGCGAAAAAGAAATTTACGGCATTATCTATTTTCAGTATAAGTCAGACGATACCGTAAAAACAAGCGTACTTATTCATAGCGGGAAACGCCTCTATTTGTGGCGTAATTACCCGTTATCAATGAATGTACCGACGGTAGGTAAAATAACGCTCTCAGAGCCTGTTTCGGCGGTCGAAACGAACGGCGCAACTAAAACATTCAGAGTTGTGCTGCCTTTTTCCTGCGACGCAGTAATCGGTTTACATAGGCAGACGGGCGAAGATATTACGCTCAATATTTCAAAGTATACAGCGTCGAGCAAAACGCTGGAAATCGTAAGTTCCGAACTGCTTGCAGAGGAAATGCTCGATATTTCGTATTATGAGGGTGTATCAAAGGATAGTGATTTGCTTTTTTCGTCTATGAACGAACACAAGAGCCAGCACTTTGTTTTTAATAACAGGCTGTATATTCTTGACGGCAAAAATTATCTTGTGTACGACGGCAGCAGTATTTCTCAGGTAAAAAACTCTGCGTATATACCGACGACGTATATCGGTATAGTTCCTGCTGGCGAAAATGCGAATATAGGTACAGAATACGAACAACGCAATATCCTCACGCCGAAGTTTAAGCATACGTTTATTGCCGACGGAACGACGAAAGAATTTTTAATGAACGAGAACAATCTCGATTCCGTCATTTCTGTAAAGGTTTATGGTACGGCTAAAACTGTAAGCACCGATTATACGGTAGACCTTACCAACGGCAAAATAACGTTTACTTCCGCTCCCGCTAAACCCGAAGATTCGGGCTATGAGCAAGGCTATGCAGGCATTGAGATAACAGCGTCAAAAGTATATACGTCAATAGACGGTGTAACCGAAAATATGTCGGATGTTTCGGAGTTGATTTCAAGGTGTACGCTTTGTACAACTTACGACGGCAGAGTTTTCTGTACTGGAAACCCAGATTATCCGAATTACGTTTTTTATTGCGGCAGAAACAGTACAGGGTACGCAGATCCGTCTTATTTCGGTATTCTCAACTATATGCAAGACGGCGTAGGTTTGTCGCCCATAACTGGCATTATGTGCGTTTCAGATACGCTTATGGTGCTCAAAGCAGATACTCAGCAGGATAGTTCGATTTATTTTCATACGGCTACAAACAGCAATCAAAATTTGCTGCCGCGCATTTATCCGTCTGTTCAGGGTTTGTCTGGTTTGGGTTGCGTCGGGGCGTGCTGCAATTTCCTTGACGATCCGATTTTTATTTCTCGGCTTGGCGTTGAGGGTGTTTCGCAGTTAAAAATATCGTCCGAAAGAGCGAACGAGCATAGGTCTTACCTTATTGACGCAAAACTCGTAAATTCCGAACTGAAAAACTGCGTGCTTGAAGAGTGGGGCGGCTATTTGTGCCTTTTGGTAGACGGAAATATTTTCCTTGCCGACAGCAGGCAAAAATACGCCGACGAAACAGGGGCTTTGCAATACGAGTGGTATTATTTGGAGGGTATCGGCGTTTACGACGGGCAATACAAAGAGTATCATTATTCAAGCATTTTGCCGACTGAGTTCAGAGATATAAAAATCACTCACGAGGGCAGGGAATATAATATCGAACTTGCGGAGGCGGTATATTATTCCGACACCGACGAAACGAAAGACTTGCGAGGCGCAGTCGCGAACTCGGCAGACGATAAAGGCAACGAAAGCCGTCAGGTATATTCACAGTTTGTAACGGCGAATTTCAATGGTATGGAAATACAGGTAAATATTTTTTACACCATTCACGAAGTCGTTGATATTTTTACGAACACTGTAAAAGAAAGGCATTTATATTTATGTGAAGAATACGGCAACTACACGGGCGGTGTATTCAAAAAAGCAACTACGTTAAGTTCGATAGACGATAATTTGTTCTTTGGTTGCGTAAACGGTGTCGTGTGTTCTTTTAATTTCGACCAAAGGAATGACGACGGCGAACTGCCGCCAAAAACATATAATTTCGACGAAAGGACAATTTTCAGCGGGTGCGCCACTCTTATGGATAACTGCCAGATTCCGCACCTTACAAAAACCACGATAAAGCGTTCTACGGTTATAAAAACAAAATCTTTCAGAAATTCGGCTGCAAAGATTAAAGTCAGGACAAATAAAACGCCGTATAAGCAGATAGCGCGTATCAACAGCGCGTTGTTTTCGTTTGAAGATATGGACTTTTCCGACTTCTCTTTCAATACTACCGAGCAAAGCCTTTTTGCGGTAAAAGAAAAAGAGAAACAATGGGTTGAAAAGCAGTATTTTATTTATTCCGACGAGTATCTGAAACCGTTTGCGCTCTATTATGTTTCGTTCAGATACAGAGTGGCTGGACGATATAAAGAATAAGCGAGGCAAACAATATGAGCGAAACAAAAACTTTACAAAAAATAACCTCTACGCAGATTACCAAAAACGGCGTTCAGGCGTTGGCAACGCGTCCTAATAACTCGGCGCAGTACGGACAAGGCGGTTTATCCCCACTGGAATTAAAACTGTGGTTCGATAAACTTGCCACGTTTTTGGCTGGTAAAATCAATGAGATTCAAGACGCAATCTGCGGCGAGGAGGCAGAGAGTTATATCCGCGTAGTTCTTGACGATTACGGCGTTAAAACTCTGAAAGACCTTACCGAGGCATTCACAAGCGGCGATTTTGCGACCAAAATTCTTAAAGTATATGGCGACGAATATTCGTCCAGCAAACTAACAACGCTGCAAGAGGCTATTAGCAGTCTTTTGCAAAGAGATTTAATACACACGGGGAACATTTCCAGCCTTGAAAGCAAGAAACTCGATAAAGTAACGGCTACGAATACATATAAGCGTGCTTATATAATTATGCCCGACGGTTCGCAGGCTACCGTTCTTATTTCAGAAAGCCCTCTTGCGGGCGCAATTCCGCTCTATAACGCGAAAAATCAACTTTTCTGTGCAATTCCCACGGCGGCAAACGGCGCGGCAAATAAAGGCTACACGGACGCGCAGGACTTATTGCTTGGTTCTCAGATTGACCTTACAATAGATAAATCTACCTACAAAATGAAAGCGGTACTAAAAAACTTTGAGGGTACTGTTTTAAGTGAAAGTAAGGAAATCGACTTACCGCTCGAACAAATAATTATTAAAGGCAGTTACAACGCAGCGACGAAAAAACTTACTTTAACGCTCCGAAATAATCAAGAGGGGGTTGATAATAACTCTATTGAAATTGATATATCAGACCTTATCGACGGGCTTGTTTCCGAAACTCGAACGATAAACGGTAAGCCGCTTAGCGGCGATATTGTGCTTTCCGCAGCCGACGTAGGGGCTTACAAGAAAAGCGAAACGTATTCAATGAGCGAAATCGACCAAAAAGAAATTTACGCTCACGCGGCTTTCTGGGCGGAAGAATCGGAACACGCCCGAAACTACACAAAGGGCGGCGGTATCGACAGAAAATTCAAACTATACGACAATATGCTTGCCGCCGCTGGGTTTAGTATAGGCGTATCTCTCAACACGTCAAATTATCAACTTACTATATCCCTTAAAAACAGCGAGGGCAAAGTTTTAAGTTCGGATATGGTTGATTTGCCTATCGAAAGCCTTATATCTAACGGCTCGTATAAGAACGGAATTTTAACTCTTACGTTGCAAAGCGGCAGCGTTATCAATATCGAC